>ERZ809224.16-NODE-16-length-254946-cov-73.344277_pt1 | contig 254946 bp, 216 predicted proteins | sample MGYA00520513_ERZ809224 | MGnify/ENA primary metagenome ERZ809224 (study PRJEB31576, sample SAMEA3212658) | Homo sapiens | biome: human-gut; feature: human gut; material: fecal | place: Sweden | collected 2012 ... | reverse complement strand
TTTATCTGTTACTTTTTGAGAAGTTTAGGCTTTAAGATGATGTTTTCGGCGGCAACCGGTTTACATCCAAGTTTCTTAAGTATATCTTCTCCGTAATAAAAGCTGAACGTTTCGTATGGGCTACGGTTGTTCAGCTTTTTTCTTTTATAAGAATTGATATGATCCATCATCAGAAAAATATCCTTCTGTGTCAAATCATCAAAGCTGCTTCCCTTTGGCAGGATACGACGTATCAGCTCATGATTCACTTCACAGGCTCCCTTTTGGTAAGGTGCACTTGGATCGCAGTAAAATACATTCGTTCTGCTGCATGGAATCGTATCTCGTTTTTCAATTGCTTTTGGATTTGAAAACTCTCTTCCATTATCCGTAAGAATAACCGGAAACAACCGTGAAAAATCTTCATTTCCAAGGACTTTATCCAACAGATTTATAATCTGTATGACAGATGCTGAAGTATTTGAATCTCGTAGAAATGCAAGCATTAAACTTGTTTCAACGAAATGTATAGTAAGCAGGCATTTGCCTCCCACACGTCCGATAACACTATCCATCTGTACAACAGCAGACTCCGGCTTTGCTTCAAGAAACTTCTGGAAATCAGTATAGCTTCTACCAATACGACATCCTCTGTCTACCTTGAATTCAGGCTGTTTGTATCGCGGGCGATACTTTACTTTACGAGTCAGATCAATGTTACGGATATCAAAAAGCTGGGCATCAACATAGTTATACAATGTTTTTTCACTGCACATGATTTCATCAACATGCTCTATATAAATCTGATGAAGCGACTGACCATTTTTAACCAATGGGCTAATAATTCCGTTGATTCTTGCTATATCATCCTCATTGGATAAAATACCTGTCCTGGATTCCGAAATAGACTGATGTGCCATTTCATGAGCATCTGCCGGGCCATAAATGCGTTTTAACAAGGTACATTTGGGAAGCTGGCTGCAACCATTACATACATATGGAGGTTTGGTTTTAACGGAGCAGATATCCTCTGCAAAATCCGGACAATGTAATGTACAATCGGAACACAGACTGCATTTATACGCTGATTGATGCGTACAACTGTTTCCGCACAGCTTTTTAGCTTTGCATGTACTGCGATGTTTACATGGATTGTAAGGATATCCTGGGCGACCACTTTTCTTATCATAGGAATGCTTTTTTATTTCCTTTGCAATCGTGGTACGATCCTTGCCTAACATCTTTCCTATAACTCCAAAAGAGACATTCTCCTGAAGGAGTTGTGCAATAACTAATCGATCTTCATATGTTAAAAACTTTGACATGGTAGCTCCTTTCCAGCCGTCAGGAATCAAAGCATAACAAAAAAGAGACCAACAATCCAGTCAGTCTCTTGAATTTGTAAAGGAAAATCCATACCCTTCCTTTACACTTATTACTATTAACTTTTAAAGAAGTCTGAGATGGCGGGTATGGAATCTCAGATTACAATTGACGCCGTGATCTGTATATTTATCTTATACATCTTGGATATGAATTTTACAGTCTTGTCTTCCCTTATGAGAAAACGTCTGTCTGTTATCTCCCCTATGGAAAAGTTCTGTTTATGCAGTGTTATCGCCTGCAGGAATTCTGCTTCCTTGTCGTTCTCAATTATATAATCATATATATCATTCGGTGTGTATGCCATATTGTTCAAGTTGTCCTTTCGTCTATTTGTCTATGATCTATTCGCTAGCACTTTTTTCATTCGCACATCCGGTATCATCACGTCACACTGCCCATCGTAAGCCCAATCACAAATACCACAAATGCACCAATCGTAAGCACGTACCACTCGATAACACGGACTGCAAGTTCCCAGTCCGACGGCTCAACATCGTACAGATTTCTCACTCTGGGCCACATAGCCAATCTGAAAAGTTCATCCGGGAACAGCATACTCACGACCGCAATGATGCATATAATGATTCCGAATATATATAATACTATATTTCCTCTGTTTGTAGTCTGCGGACCATTAATAAACTTCACTATCTCATAAATATCCGGCGGATTTGCATAATAATCTCCTAAAACCACCTCAAAATCATTCCCCATCGTACCATCCGCCTTGTATACCATATAGCCTTCTTTTGAGACAGCACCTCTGAAATACACTTTATCACCATCCATGATCTTTACTCCGATATAATCATCAGATGATAACATGCCGTTCTCCGTCCCTGCCGGTATGGCAGAATAATCCTCCATCCAGCTATATGGTCCATATGTTACGTCTCTATACCCATCTCCTGTAAATCGATGATAACACTTAAATTCTATGCTCTGGTCATCATATACTATGATACTTGTATGTCCATCTGTATATGTCACATTTCCCTGTTCTTCTTTTCGGGTCAGAAAGTCACCCCTGAATTCTATTCCCTTTATGGACATTATAATCGGATAAATTATGGAAAATGCTATGATCATTGCCACTATAATGCTCATCAGAACCTTTTGCGTCCTGGATAAATTCTTTATTCTCTCCATATACATTTCCCCCTTCGATCAGGAATTTTCTGTTATCTCCACGAGCTACGAAACATACTCTGCAGATTTCAAATACATATCGACTGCCTATATTATCCTCCCATGCTATCCGCAGCCCCTGACTACTGCCCGCGCGTGCCTAGAACAGATCCAGCGTATTGTCAAGATATATCTCTTCTCTTACCCTCAGCTGGTACTCTGGCTTTGTCATATAGTATAGCAGAAATTCCAGCACTATGGCACTTCCAAGACCTCTTCCCTCTATCTTGAAATTGGAAAATCCCATCGGCAGGCAAATGTTCCTTATATCATCTATACCTATAAATCCCGGATTCTCCATCGCTTTTGAGAAACGATAGCCACCTGCTGCGTTCGGCGATGTACAGCGGTGAATTGATTTCTCACCGAGAGCCATACGGCTCACATCCTCATAGCAGGCTTTCCTGTCCTGACAGGAGAACCAACAGCATTCGTTGCACAGGAATTCCACCTTGTCTTTCTGCTTTTGCGTAAGCGCCCCCAGCCTGTCAAATGATTTGTTCAGCCGGAAATCCGGCACAACATATCGGAATTCATCCCGGTCAAGCTCTGCCGAAAACTGGTCAAAGTCCGTAATGACCTTTGTTGTAGATGAAACCATATACAGCCCCGGATAATTCTCCCGAAGATAGTCGAGCAACAGATCCGAATGGACTATGACACCGTTTTGAATATCCCCCTTCTCAAACGCTCTGCACAAATCATTACACCGTTTATCCGTAAGATTTTCCGGTCTTAACAATGAGTTGCTGAAGGTCAGCCTCGCCGATATTCCATACTCACTCATAAGCTCCAGCACATCTCTGGCACCGCTGTCACCATATCCCACTCTGCCACCGCCCCAGAGGCAGTCACCCGGTGCGCCATACACCGAGCCGATATCACACCAGTCGTAAAAATATTCCCTGTGCTCACGGTATAGTGGCAGGAATACCTTGTACAGCTCGTAGAATTCAAAAAGTCCGGGCAGATGGTAATGTGCCTTGTATTCTGTTTTGTTATTACCTGTCTCTGGCTTTGATCTGCCAGACAATGGCTCATTCCCCATAGTGTTCATTTTCCTGTTTTTCTTTCAGTTCCCATATGTTATCTTAGCTTCCGCATACTGTCTACAATTATATAAAAGTTCTTCATCTGTTGCAAACCATGTTTAGGATATTGTATATTTGAAAGAGTCACCGACCACCCAAAGATCAAAAAGAGGAAGAACGTCGATGCGGAGCTGGACAAGTTTCTGTAGGCAATACAAACAAACTGCAACGGAGGTTATTATTTATTATGGGGAATACATTCAGGGAAGTTAAGTGTTTCAAATGCGGACACATTTTTATGTGGCAGAAAGATGGTATAGACTATCAGTCTGAATATCGTCTGGAAAGCACCAGCGAACTGCTGGGAATTGCGGCATGTCCTAAATGCGGAACGGATATGTTGGTAATTCCGCATGTTCTTGAGGGGATCTCTAAAGATTCAAGTGGAATTGTAGAATCAGGGATACGGGGAATATAAAGACAAAAACAACCGGGTATGTTTCTTCCTGAACATACCCGATTATTTTTTATATGGGAATATCCTACTCATCTGGATTCACGATGGCGCCTATCTTAAACTCTCTGCCGTCCTTTTGCCACTGTCTGTACTCCGCTGTAGCGGCAAAGAGTACATCTCCCGATGAGTTGATTGCCGTCTCAAGTGAATCCTGGACCACTCCGATGATCATTCCGACAGCAACAGCCTGCATGGATATATCCTGTGGGATTCCAAACAGCGAACACGCCATAGGAATGAGCAACAGCGAACCTCCCGCAACACCTGAGGCACCGCACGCGCCAAGGGTTGCCATAAGACTGAGCATGAGTGCTGTCGGAACGTCAACCGACACTCCCATGGTATTTGCAACGGAAAGCGCCATTATAGTTATAGTGATGGCGGCACCATCCATATTGATGGTCGCGCCAAGCGGTATGGATACCGAATACACATCCGGGTCAAGTCCAAGTCTTTTGCAAAGTGACATGTTCACTGGGATATTTGCCGCAGAACTTCTGGTGAAGAACGCCGTCACACCTGACTCTCTGAGGCATCTCCACGCAAGTGGATATGCATTTCTCCTTAAGACGATAGTCGCAAGGAGCGGATCTACGATCAATGCAACCATAAGCATGGCGCCCACAAGCACAAGCAGCAATCTGCCATATTCCTTGAATATCGACAATCCACTCTCCGATACTGTCGTGAACACAAGTCCCATGATTCCAAATGGTGCGCACCCGATGATCCACCTCACGACGGTTGATACCGCATCCGATATGGATACAAGTGCAGATTTTATAGACTTGCTTGTCCGTCGCATGGCAAGTCCAAACAAAAGTGCCCATGCAAGTATGCAGAGATAATTTGCGTTGAGTATCGCATTTACGGGATTATCGGTGATGTTGAGCAAAAGATTCTGGAGGACCTCCATGATTCCCGATGGGACGACATCCGCCTGATATGATTCAAGGTCCAGTGTCATGGTTACAGGGAAAATAAAACTTGCGCTCACCGCCACTATCGCTGCGCACAGCGTGCTGAGCATATACATGATCGTCACCATACGGAACTGCTGGCCATTTCCCTTTCCTGCATTTGCAATTGAGCTGATGACAAGGGCAAACACCAGTATCGGCGCAATTGCCTTGAGCGCCCTGACGAACATGGTTCCGATCAGGCCTATTCCCGTTGCCCCCGGCACCAGAAGTCCCAGCACCGCACCGATCACTATTCCAACCAATATCTTCGCGATCAGCGACACCCTATTCCACATCTCTACAATCTTTTTCATGAATCTAACTCCTAACTATATCTATATTTCTGCTTTTTAACATACATTTTCTTTAGCATTCTTCTTTCTCAGAAGAAGTATCCTCACGAGCAAAAGCACTGGGAATATAACTCCCGCAAGGATTCCGCGTTTCTTAATAGTATCATATATCGATCAGGCTTGTATATAACAGATTTCATAACACAAAAAGCGGCGAACAGATTCTTGCTTCTGTTCGCCGCCACTTCACTTTTATAATACTCTATTTTATGACCATACTTCCTCTGCTATCTCCTTAACGAGCTTGAGCTTTGCCCACTGCTCTTCCTCTGTCAGCTTGTTTCCGATCTCACAAGATGCAAATCCACACTGAGGGCTCAGGCATAATCTGTCAAGTGGTACATACTTTGCAGCCTCATGGATCCTTGCAATGACCTTCTCCTTATCCTCAAGAACCGGAGATTTTGTTGTGATGAGTCCGAGCACGACCTTCTTGTTCTCTGAAACCTTTGCAAGAGGTGCAAATCCACCTGATCTCTCATCGTCATACTCAAGGAACAGCGCATCTACATTCTCATTTGCAAATACATAATCTGCAACTGTGTCATAAGGACCGCTTGTGAAGAATGTTGAGTGGTAATTTCCTCTGCATATATGTGAAGTGATGACCATATCCTCCGGCTTTCTTTCAAGGGCAAGGTTGTTCACTGCAAGAAGCTCATTCTTGACATCCTCAAGTGATATTCCAAGTGCCTTATATCTCTGCTTTGCGGCATCCCCCACTATGGCGCCCCATGTACAATCGTCAAGCTGAAGATTTCGACAACCTGCATCATAGAACTGCTTAATAACATCCTGATAAGCCTTTCCAATGTCCTGGATAAGCTCCTCATTTGTAGGATAGAACTTCCTTGTGTTTGCAATATTGTCAGGGACTATCATCTGCTGAAATGTCTGTGCAGGAGCCGGTATCGTATACTTTGCAACTGTATTCTCATCCTCGAACTGCTTTAAGAACTTGAAATATTCAACAAATGGATGAGCCTTTGCCTTTATCTTACCTACAAGATACGTATCATCAAGAACCGCAAGCTCTGCATCGAATTTCACACCATTTCCAGTGTTCTCATGGGCAACTCCATCAAGTCCCCACATAAAGTCAAGATGCCAGAATGTTCTTCTGAACTCGCCATCTGTGATCGCATGGAATCCAAGTTCCTTCTGCTTTGCAACGACCTTGGTAATCTCCTCATTAACAACTTTGTCGAACTCCTCCTTGGTGATCTTTCCGTCCCTGTATGCTGCCTTCGCATCCTTGAGTGCCTGTGGTCTCAGAAAGCTTCCTACAAAATCGTATCTGAAAGGTGTCTGTAATTTGCTCATATGTCTTTATCCTCCGTAGTGTTTTCTCGTTTTCTTAACTTGAGGATATTCTAGCAGGATAGGCTGTCCATGGAAAATACTATTATTTTGAGGCTTGCCATAGCTTTAAGCTATGGGTATCTATAAATCCTTTAACTCCACTGCGAGTTATACAGATCCGCATAGAATCCATTCTGCGCCATAAGCTCATCATGGTTACCCTGCTCTATGATATCACCGTCCTTCATAACAAGGATGATGTCTGCATTCTTGATGGTTGACAGTCTGTGGGCTATGACAAAGCTTGTCCTGCCCTTCATCAGATTGTCCATGGCTCTCTGAATCCTGTGTTCTGTTCTCGTATCGACTGACGATGTAGCCTCATCGAGGATCAGGACCGGATTGTCAGCAAGAATTGCTCTTGCGATAGTTAAGAGCTGTTTCTGTCCCTGGGAGATATTTGTTATCTCCTCATTGAGCTCCATGTTGTATCCACCCGGAAGTGTCGAGATAAATCTATGTGCATGGGCTGCCTTTGCCGCTGCGATGACTTCCTCATCCGTGGCATCCAGTCTTCCGTATCTGATATTCTCCATGATAGTGCCCTTGAACAGCCATGTATCCTGAAGCACCATGCCAAATACATCCCTGAGCTCACGTCTGTTGAAGTCCTTAATATTGTGTCCATCCAGAAGTATAGCACCGCCATTCACGTCGTAGAATCTCATGAGCAGCTTGACCATGGTGGTCTTGCCCGCTCCGGTAGGTCCGACTATAGCTACCTGCTGTCCTGGTTTTACATGGGCTGAGAAATCCTTGATGATGATCTGATCCGGATTGTAGCCAAACTTTACATGTTCAAATGTAACTTCACCCTTGATTCCCTCTGTGGATACAGGATTCTCTACTATCTGCTCCTCTTCTTTCTCTTCAAGAAGTTCAAATACTCGCTCAGCGGCTGCTGCCATCTGCTGCATCATATTTGTGACCTGGGCAACCTGCTGAACAGGCTGTGTGAGGTTCTTCACGTACTGTATAAATGCCTGGATATCACCTATCTGGATAGTTCCTCTGATCGCCAGAGCCGCACCTGATATGGCAACTGCCACATAGCCCAGATTACCGACAAACATCATAATAGGCTGCATCAGTCCTGAGAAGAACTGTGACTTCCATGCTGACTTGTACAGAGTCTCATTTGTCTCATGGAACTCTCTTCTAACGTCGTTCTCCTTATTGAACGCTTTTATGACATTGTGTCCGCCATACACCTCTTCAACCTGACCGTTTATGTGTCCCACGTATTCCTGCTGCTGCTTGAAGAATCTCTGGGATTTCTTGATGACAAACATCATGAGCATGATACTTATCGGAAGTATCAGCACTGATATAAGTGTCATAAGCGGGCTGATCGTGAGCATCATCACGATTACACCGATGACCGTACTAACCGATGTGATGAGCTGTGTGATACTCTGGTTCAGACCATTTCCCATGGTGTCTATATCATTTGTGATCCTTGAAAGTACCTCGCCATAGGTTCTGCTCTCAAAGTAGCTCATCGGCATCCTGTTGATCTTCTCGGACACCTCACGTCTCATCCTGTAGCACACCTTCTGTGTGATACCGGTCATGATGAAGCCCTGTACAAAACTAAATGCCACACTCAGCACATACAGACCAAGACAGAACAGCAATATCTTACCGATATACGTGAAATCAATTCCGCCGTTGCCTGTTATCTTGTTCATGATTCCCTCAGACAGGGCTGTTGTTGCCTTGCCGAGTACCTTCGGACATACTACGTTGAATACCGTACTTCCAATTGCAAATATAGCAACGACAACAACCGCTGCCTTGTACTTGCCTATGTATCTGAATAACTTTCCTATCGTTCCCTTGAAGTCCTTGGCTTTCTCGCCGCCCATCATAGGACCGTGGCCTCTTCTAGGGCCTCTGAAACTTCTCTGATTATTTGTCTGATTCTGTTCTGCCATGTCCTACACCTGCCTTTCTGAGTCAGTTCCAAGACTGGCCGCTATCTCCGATGGAGAAAGCTGTGACTCGGCTATCTGCCTGTACTCCTCACAGGTCTGCATGAGTTCTTTGTGAGTTCCCTTGCCGACTATCGTACCCTCGTCAAGCACAAGTATCTGATCTGCTGAGAGTATAGTGCTTACACGCTGTGCAACGATAAATACCGTGCTGTCATTTACGTGCTCGCCAAGTGCCTTTCTGACTGCCACATCCGTCTTGAAATCAAGCGCCGAAAAGCTGTCGTCAAATATCAGGATCTTCGGCTTTCTCGCTATGGCTCTGGCTATAGCAAGACGCTGTTTCTGACCACCGGACACATTTCCACCGCCCTGAGCAACCGCACTGTCGTAACCGTGCTCCTTCTCCTCTATGAAGTCGGATGCCTGGGCAATCTCAGCTGCAAGCTTGACATCTTCATCAGATGCATCTGGTGCACCGAATCTTATATTGGACGCAATCGTTCCCGAGAACAGAATTCCCTTCTGCGGAACAAAACCGATATTCTGTCTCACGCTCTCCATGGTGAGGTCTCTTATATCCTGTCCGTCTATCGTTATCGAGCCCTCCGTAACATCATAGAATCTCGGGAGGAGCTGAACCAGTGTACTCTTACCACAACCGGTACTTCCTATGATCGCCGTAGTCTGTCCAGGCTTGGCCTCAAATGAGATATTCTCAAGTACATTCTCATCTGCGCCCGGATATGCAAATGCGACATTGTCATACTTTACGACACCCCTTGGTGCTTCAAGCTTCTTTGCTCCGGCTGCATCCTGAACTGTCACATCCGTATCTATGATCTCCTGTATTCTGTCTGCTGCCACGCTGGCACGAGGGAGCATGACTGACATCATGCTGAGCATAAGGAATGACATAATGATAAGCATTGTATATGTAATAAATGCAGTCATTGATCCTACCTGAAGGACACCCGCATCGATCTTGTGGGCTGCCACCCACTCTATAAGTATGCTTATGGCATACATGATGAACATGAGTATAGGCATTGCAAATGTCATGACTCTGTTGACGAACAAGGTGTTCTTCGTCAGGTCTTTATTTGCCTCATCGAACCTCTCTTCCTCGCGTTCCTCTCTGCCAAATGCCCTGATAACCGGGATACCTGTAAGTATCTCTCTTGACACAAGGTTTACTCTGTCCACCAGTGTCTGCATAACTTTAAACTTTGGCATGGCAATGACCATAAGCGTTCCCATGAGGATCACAACTGCTGCTATACCGATGAATATTACCCAGCCCATTCCGGCTCCGTTCTCAACAACCTTGACGATTCCTCCAATAGAAAGTATCGGTGCATATAGAACCATTCTGAGCATCATAACTGTAACCATCTGTATCTGCTGGACATCATTTGTAGATCTCGTTATAAGAGATGCAGTTGAGAACTTGTTGATCTCAGCATCCGAAAATGCGATAACCTTGTTGAACACCTTCTCTCTGAGTCCGCAGGCAACGCTTGCCGCAACCCTTGACGCCACAAGTCCTATGAGAACCGCAGCTGCTGCCATGAGAAGTGACATTCCAAGCATCTTCACCGCTGCCCACTTCAGATATGACATCTGTCCTGCCTTATAATCGTAGCCAAAGCTGTCGTAGCATATTCTTGTACATGCTATGGCTGTGGATTCCATATAATCCTCACCCATGCTGTCGAGCATGCCATCAACAGTAGGCTTCATCTGTTCACCGATCTGCGCCCACATCTCCTCCGGCATCTCGTCAAGGGTGATTCCCATCTTGTCAAGTCCTGCCTTGATCTCATTGTCCTCGTCAGAGTTCACCGTCTGATATGGATAGTAATACATCATAAGCCCCTTCATACAGGCACTATCCACTTCGTCTATGTGTTCCTCGCCGTCTTCTGTCAGGTAATAATAACCATCCGAACCATCTTTATAATATTTCTCCCATACGGCTTTCTCATCGTCATCCATAAATCCGTCTATCACTTTGTAGGCTTTCTCCGGGATCTGTTTCGGACTGCAGTTCTCTATACCGTAGTTCTGTATACCGGTATCTATGAGCTTTGAGGTGTAGTCCGGAAGTGACAGATCACAGTATGCCTGCAGAACGAGAAGCAGGGCTATGATAATGACCGACTTCCAATACGGCTTCAGATTTCTGAATATCTGCATGTCATTTCCTCCTTGAACAATTATTGATCAGATGAATGTATCCCCCTCTAGTCTTTCTATGTGCACAACATAACATCACCTGTACCGGATCGCTCCCGCTCATTTCGGCCTACAGCGGTACTAAGAACCGGTGGCCTCAAATGTCCTGTACAGGTGATGTTATGTTGTACACGTTAATATACATTATGCAGGGATACATTCATCTGATATCTACGCTTTCTTCTGACGGAGAAAATGCCATGCTTTAGCTGACGTTGTTTTCCCCTTTACATTTCCAAGCGTATTCTTACTTTATTTGAATATCTTTGAAAGTTTATCATTGCATATATTCTCAGTCAATTAAATATCTATAAAGATTTAATAATTTTTATGACAAAAAACCGGCAGCCGCTGTTCTCCAGCAACTGCCGTTTTTTCCCCGTTTCTTCTGACTTTCAATCTAAGCCAGCTTTATCCGCTCCGCCGCATCTCTTGTTATAGCAAGTCTTTTTCCCTTTGCCTTGATTATCACATTGCCAAAGTAAGACGATACGACTTGCACCTGATCTCCGGTCTCAAGCTGACATGCGCCGAACAGTGATCTGTCCGCACAATTCCAGGCTATCTCACCTGAGAAACCGTTTACTGCATCTGATAATGACATCACAGTAACCACCCCTTCAAAATAATAGATTTCATGAATCATCTTATGTATCAACGCACTATCCGATATACAATTTATCTTTCGTTTCTTCTATTGTCTACACAATTATAACTCTTCAGGGTCGGTGCAAGTCAATTCTAATTGTTAGTATATGGGGCTAATCTTTCTTACACCGAACTAACTTGGATACACAAAAACCCCACCGACATCCGACTTACCATCAGACATCAGTGGGGTTATAATGTTCTCAATATTTATTATCTTACACCGAATTACTCGATCATTACTCGATTACCTTGAGCCATCCCTCTGGGCCTTCGATTCTGCCCATCTGGATTCCTGTAAGAGTATCATACAGCTTCTGGATAACTGGTCCCATCTTCTCCATACCGCTTGGGAAGCAGATCTCCTTGCCGTGATCGTTGATCTTGCCTACAGGTGAGATAACTGCTGCTGTACCGCACAGACCGCACTCTGCAAAATCCTTAACCTCATCGAAGTATACTTCTCTCTCCTCAGCCTCAAGTCCAAGGATATCCTTTGCAACTACCATCAGTGAACGTCTTGTGATCGATGGGAGGATACTGTTTGACTTAGGTGTAACTACCTTGCCGTCCTTTGTAACGAAGATGAAGTTTGCTCCACCTGTCTCCTCAACCTTTGTTCTTGTAGCTGCATCGAGATACATATTCTCATCGAATCCCTCTTTGTGTGCTGTAACTATTGCATGAAGGCTCATTGCATAGTTAAGACCAGCCTTGATGTGTCCTGTTCCGTGAGGTGCTGCTCTATCGAAATCTGAAACCTTGATTGTGATAGGCTTTGCACCGCCCTTGAAGTAAGGACCAACTGGTGTTGTGAGGATTCTGAACTGATACTCGTCTGCCGGCTTAACACCTATAACTGGATTTGAACCGAACATATATGGTCTGATATATAATGTAGCACCTGATCCGTAAGGTGGTACATAATCAATATTTGCCTTTACTGTATCTACTATTGCCTGTACAAATCTATCCTCTGGGAAAGGTGGCATCTCAAGTCTTCTTGCTGAGTCTGCCATTCTGCTTGCGTTGAGGTCAGGACGGAAACATACAACACGTCCATCCTCTGTTCTGTAAGCCTTCATTCCCTCGAAAACTGTCTGAGCGTACTGAAGAACACCTGCGCACTCGTTTAATACTACGTTAGGATCCTCTGTGAGTGTACCCTCATCCCATGCTCCATCCTTATAATTTGCTACAAATCTCTTATCTGTCTGAACATAGCCAAATCCAAGGTTTGCCCAATCGATATTCTTCTTATCCATATCTAAATCTTCCTTTCACTTTAGCTTGTGCTTTTTTATATGTGTCTGTTATATCACATTATTTCGCCTTTTTCCATATGTATATTGAACATTTGCTTGAAAAATTAAGGTTTTTCTTCCAAAAACGGCTAATTTTTTCATGTTACAATGTACAATTTGATGATTTTCCCAAGTTACAAGCTTGTCTACTTCAACTTATTACCCTCTGAGAAAGCATCGCCAACCCTGTCGCCGAGTGCAAAATATCCATGTCCGATGGTGTCAAACACGATCGGATGGAACTCTTCATATGTGATCTCGCCGTCATCGCCCAGGATACGGTCGTCTGCAACAACATTTACAATCTCGCCGAGGAACTTGTCCCCGTCTATGATCTCCTTGAGCTTGCACTCCATTGTCAGTGAAAGCTCGTTGATGACTGGAGCATTTACAAACTCGCTCTTTCTGGTTGTAAAACCAGCCTTCTTCATCTTGTCTGGCTCGTCATTTGCCGACACGATTCCCACATAGTCACAGGCTGCCACATGCTCTGCATCAGCAATGGCAACTGTGAACGCTTTGTTCAGCTTTATATTCTCGGTAGTCTTATGACTTCCAAGGTCAAATATGATCTCATTTGCTCCGACTATTCCGCCCCATGCCGCATTCATGACATTTGCATTGCCATCGGCATCGTATGTTCCGATCATCATGACCGGTTGTGGCACCAGCATAGGTTTTGCACCAAGATTCTTACTCATATTATCTGCCTCCTTAATTTGAAGAAACTTACCTTTCTATTTTATGACTACTGCCATCTAAGGGCAATATTTTTCTGGCTAAAATAGTCTTACACAATGTACGACAGCAGTGAATATTGTTCATCGTAAGGCACGTTTATTTTATTATATTCCAAATGCATATTAGTACCGCCAGGAACAGCACATTTGCAAATGTGAAGTATGCCAGATATCTTCCTCTGGCGCCCTTGTCCTGTCTCGCCACGTATTTGAATGAGATCAGACTTGCCATGGATGCAATCAAAGTTCCGAGTCCTCCGAGATTGGTACCGACTATCAGATCTGTGTATTTATCTGTAAATCCCGACAATAACACCGCCGCTGGCACATTACTTATGACCTGACTTGCAAGTACTGATGTGATCATCTCATGCCCGCCAAGAACACTCTCCACAAATGTCCTAAAGCCATCGATCCTTCCCATATTTCCTATAAATACGAAGAATCCCACAAATGTGAATATCAGCGAATAGTCTACCTTCAGCAGTAATCTTCTCTGGCATATAAGGACTACCACAAGCACTACCGCAAATGTCACCCAGTATGGGACGATCCGCGCCACGGTGAGCAGCGACAGCACAAATAGTATGCTATATATACCCACCAGCTTCCTGTTCACCTGTATATCACTGCCTGAGAGTCTGATCTCAAGCTGCCTGTTTTTTCCTTTCATGCATACTATGACACATATTACAAGAAGCGCTACCGATGCCACTGTATATGGCAGCATGAGCAATACAAACCTGCCTGCGCTGATCCCTGCAAGTCCGTACAGATACAGGTTCTGCGGATTGCCTATAGGTGTCAGCATGCTTCCAAGATTCGCGGCTATGGTCTGGAGGGTTATCACAGGAACCATCCATCTGGCGAGGACTTCCTCCCCGGCCATTCCCAGAACAGTAAGCGTCATCGGCACAAATGTTATGAGCGACACATCATTTGTGATAAACATGCTGAAAAAGAAGCACATAAATGTAAGCACAAATGTCACCGCCCGGAGCGAACCCATACGATTTATCATGCTTTTCGCTATGATGCCAAACATTCCCTGCTGTGAAAATCCCGCAACCACTGTCATAAGACAGAACAGTATCGCAAGTGTCCTGAAATCTATGTAGTCTGCATATGCGATGTCCGGAGGCACAACAAATGCCGATATCACTGCCAGAAAAAGTGCCACACTTAGCACTGTCTCTTTGCGGACAAATTCTCCGATTTTCTTTATACCCCCGATCATGGTCTGAATGTCCTGAGTGCCTCTATAGTCTTGGTGATCAATTCATCAAGTGACCAACCAAGCATATCTGCACCTCTTTCGATGACCTCCCTGGAGCATCCCGCAGCAAATCCCTTGCTCTTGTATTTCTTCTTAACTGACTTGAGTTCCAGATCTTGAACACTCTTTGATGGTCTCATAAGTGTAACCGCTCCGATAAGTCCTGTAAGCTCGTCCACAGCATAGAGAACCTTCTCCATCTCATGTTCTGGTTTTATGTCAACCGTGATACCATAGCCATGGCTTGCCGTCGCATGTATGATTCTCTCATCGACACCGTGCTCTCTCATGATCTCCTGGGACTTGATGCAGTGCTGCTCAGGATACTGTTCAAAGTCCAGATCGTGAAGCAGTCCGACTATTCCCCAGAACTCTTCCTCATCGCCATAACCAAGCTCCCTTGCAAAATACCTCATGGTTCCCTCTACGATCTGTGCATGCTCCAGATGGAACTCATCCTTGTTGTACTCTGTGAGTAATTCCCACGCTTCTTCTCTTGTCATCTTTGTCTCCTCCTCGTATTATATAGTAGTAAATTTATTTTCTTGCATATCTCTTCATTTTTTGCAGAAAAAATTCACACGCCTCTGATTCTGTTTCAAACAATTTAATACCATATCTATCTAAGCCGTGCAGGTCTGCACACACGTGCCGACATCTGTTCCTTAAGTTCTGTGATCTTTGCGGCACACGTCGTCAGATTCGCCGCAGCATTTTCAGGCTTCATCGCCGTTCTCACCTGCTCCGGATCACTGTCATCTATCCCAAGCACATTGTTTACTGCATAGCACTCATTGAACACTCCTTCTTTGACGCAGTTCTCCGCGCCATCCCCAAGACATCCTCCTATGGCGATCACATATTTGCCGTGTTTCTTTGCAAGCTTTGCGACTCCCAATGGGGTCTTGCCCATCATGGTCTGGGCATCTATCCTGCCCTCACCGGTTATGACAGTATCTGCCCACTCTACATCCGCCTCAAGCCCTATCTCTGACAGAACTATATCTATTCCCGGCATAAGTTTTCCACCTAGGAACATGAGAAACGCATATCCAAGTCCGCCCGCAGCGCCGGCGCCCGGAGTGTTTCTGTCAGACTTTCCCTCAGCTGATCTTTCCACAACGTCAGCATAGTTTTTCATGTAGCCATCCATGATTTCCACCATCTCCGCATCTGCACCCTTCTGCGGTGCAAATACACGGCTGCACCCTAGCTCCCCCACAAGGGGATTAGTCACGTCACAGGCGATACTAAATGTACAGCGTGATAGTCTGGATGCAAAGTCATCATCATCTACACATGACTCATCGACAGCACCTGCACCAGATATCGCAGCAGTGCCTACAATTGGCGTATCGACAGGATCTGCTACAGCCAGCTCTGATGAATTCTTACGGACAAGCATCTTCCCCGGAATAACAATCCTTTCAAGGACTCCAAGCCCCTCTGCCCCATATGGCACCTCATGACCATCCGCATCAAGACAGTAAAATCCAAGAGCCTGAAGCATTCCTATCCCGCCGTCATTCGTTGCACTACCACCTATCCCGATGATAAAACGCTCACATCCCTTTGAAACGGCATCATTTATCATCTCACCGACACCATATGTAGTCGTATGCATCGGATCTCTCCGGTTCCCCGGAACAAGTGGAAGCCCCGCCGCCACTGCCATCTCCATGACAGCAGTTCGCCCGTCTGCGGCATTATATATTGTATATTCCGCAGTGATCCTATCACCAAGCGGTCCGGTCACATAACATCGCTCTCTGCTGACACCATCTCTTCCATATATAAGAGCATCAGTAGTGCCCTCTCCGCCATCAGCCACAGGACGTACCCTGACCTCTGTATCCGGCAATATTGACTTTATTCCTTTTTTTATGGCATTCCCCGCTTCAAGACTCGTCATGCTTCCCTTGAAAGAGTCAACCGCCACAAGTATCTTCTTCATAATAACTCCTGTCTGTATACTGAAGCACCAGTCATCCATCTTTGTACATGGCTGAAGCTTCACATCGCCTTTGTATATTATAATACCATCTGCCTGTTTTGCACACCAAAAGTGGGGCGTATACAAAACTGTTGTTATGTTCTGTATACGCCCCGTTGTTCAAAATGATGTAATTAAGCTATTTTACTTTAACAGATTTCGCCTTGCTCCACGCAGAGTAAAATGTCACTGACTTTCCATTTATCTTTACTGTCTTGTAGGTTCTCACACGTACATAGTATGTCTTTCTACTCGCAAGCTTCTTGACACTTGTTCTGATCGTCTTGTTCTTGCTTACAGTCTTTACCTTTGTACCACTTCTGAAATTCTTATTTGCACAATACTGTAACTGGTAACCTGTTGTCTGTGTCATCTGCTTGTTCCATCTGACTGTCATGCTGCCCTTGCCGGACGCAGTCGCAGCAATGGTGGTTCCCTTCGGATTGATGGTGAAATACATTGTCTTCGAATCCTTATATTTATTTCCGCACAATGTGACCTTGACCGAATATTTTCCTACATTTTTTCTCCCCGCACTGTAGGTGGCCTTGTAATCCTTATTCTTTGTCAGAATATTCCCAGCGGCATCTTTTACTGTAACCGCCGGTGTTCTGACCTTTCCATTATATACATACGAAGCCGCATTAAGCTTAATTGTAGACACCTTGGATATTCTGGATGTCGAAAGCTTTTTGCCGCATGACTTACACGTTGTGGTGATGACGCCAGCCTTCGACATTGTTGCTTTTGTTGTCACAGTGTTCACCTTTGTGGCGTGCTTACATACGGTCGTCTTTGCTGTGAGGACGCCAGACGCGGCATTACTATACACCACGTAAGTGTTCTTTATATATTCAAGCTCACCGGATACCTTGTAACCCTGTGACAACATATACTCATTGCTGTAATACTGGTCTCTTGTAAATGAAACATTGTCTTCTGACTTCTCCACCATACAATATGATGACACATTTCCATACTTGTCTGTCACATCGCCAAGTACACCTGCTATGTCATATTTGAAATATGCATAATCTTTGTAGTTATTATCTATTGAATTATATAAAAATACACACTTATCGCCCGTCTTCTCCTCAATGTACACATATGCAGGTGAAGAGGATCTGAAAGAATATCCGGCAACAGATTCTTGTGTATCGGTGTATCCACACTCCTCAGCGTTGAATGTACCCTCTGTAGTCTTCAGCTCATGCATATAATACTTTCCATCGTTTCCTGGTATAGGCATGAGCTCATACTCTGTATATATACGCACATTCTCTGCCTTTATCGTTCCATCTGGATTATACTCGGTACGCACCCCCTCCGTCACAGTATACAATTTCTTATCATCAGCTTTTTTGTACACCTGACAAATGTCACCTTCACCGCTCAGATCAATCTCTATGCTCTGTATCTGCTCATAGTTCATTCTGGTTGCCTGTGTCTTCTGAAGACCGGTCAAACCATTTACAGCAAAACAATCTGCAACCGTTGTGTTCATGGCCAGAACAAGGTTGCCGTCCGTCTTTCCCGCAAATGCGTGTACCTCAGCATTTCCACTTATCTTGAAGTATGATCTTGTTCCCTCCGGCTGTAAAACTATTGCGTCAGTTGACTTCTGCTTCTCGTTGACATACAATTTACCGTCACCAACGATTTCCACAGAACCGCCATATCCATCTCCCCATGCATACAATGCACTTACATGACTCGTTCCCACGAGCTTGATCTTAAAATCATCGCCCATCATATTGGTAACGACCCTGTAATCCGGCAAATTACAATTGGTGAGTGTCAAAGTGTTCGTACTCTTGTCATACACCGCACCTTTGGCACTGGTAGTTGTTCCTGCCTGCGGAGTCCTGAAGCTGTACACATATATCGCTTCGTTATTATCCGGATTGTAGAACTCAACATATGCAAAGCTCCACTCCTCATCCTCACACGGGCCATTGTTTGCGGCCATCGCCGCGACACCGCCTACCGTCAGAATAAAAATAAACGACAGCAGAAATGTCAATCTCCTGAAATGCTTCATAGTCATTCCCCCTTCTATGATATTCTTCGTCTACAGGTAAGTAACTCACCTGTTGTTTTATGTCATAGATTATAGTCATCTGCTGTCGTTTTCATAACGTTACATATGTCTCAATATGTGCTATATATTCAATTTTACATTTATTCATCACTTTTATCTAATACATATGTGCATTTTCAATCTGGCACACTTATACTTCCATAGCAATCAACTCTCACGCAATCATCATTCCTCATGCCATCCATAATAATACTGAATAAGGCCTACTCTGGTCTTCGTTCCAGTCTTCTCATTCATGGAAGATATATGCCTATATAGGGATGCCCTTGATATGTACAGCTCATCCACTATATCCTGTACACTGCCATCAGATACAAGCAGCTTCTGCAACACCTCCCGCTCACGTCCAGTGAGGTGATGAGCATCTGCAAAGCATTCAAAATCAACCTCAACTCTTGCGTTAGAATTCTCCGCCGATTTCGTCACTTTTTCTTCATCATATCGTCTATATTGTCCCTTCTGTAGATTTTCAAGCACAAATACCGCAATGCTTATAAGTACGAGCAACAATATGACCACTACACTCATAACCATGATTCCGGGGGAATCTATCAGCATATATGATATTATTCCCACAATACCCGCACCAATGTTGTTGACTGCCCTTCCGGCACCAGACCAAAGCGCTGACCAACGCATTCCATAGGATACATTTATGAATCCTGTCGTGAAATACACTACGAAGAATCCGGCTGCAAGATAGAATACAATCAGACCTATGATAAATGCCCCTCCAAACTCTATGATAAGCATGGCTATAACGGACAACACTGTAACGCAGTACATCATCTGATTCATAAAGCGCTGATCTTTTATATCAAACAAGAAGCCTGCTGCAACTCCGCTTAATGCGAGAAACAACCTTGGCCATTGCCCCACATCTGCCCCGCCCTCAGCGTGGACAACGGTCACAACATTATCCAGTGCGGAAAATATAAACGTCATAAGAAGAACAACCATCACAAGCGCCACAGCCACCGATCCGCTATCAGGAGTTGTTTCGTCACATTTTTCTTTGCAATCCGTTTTGTTCCGCTCATCTACCATGTATGTGTCCACTTCCGCTTCTGCGTATTCATCTCTGGCCAGAAAAAGTATCACTGCAAGTGCCACTATGGCCAGCGAGAACATAACCATACGCAGGATCACATTGTCTATAAGATTATAATTGATATACTGCAGAAGCAGTCCAAGTGCATATGAAATTCCCACAATTACCGTAAGATGCTTTCTATCCGTATAATCGCGGCTCACATCGTGATACACGCGTCCTCCCATAACACCACACACAATAAAGAATATAATTCCATATAACAGTATCAATTTGCCGGAACACAGTATTATCGCTGCGAGCGCGGCAACCTCCACTATATTCAAAGTAATAATTATTATCTGTTTGATTTTGCTGCCGACATATCTCTCAATCAGTGCATATATGAATAGTCCCACCGCACTGGCCAGCAGTATCACACTCTGATACAACAGAACACTTCTGGCATCCACAAACTCCGCAGCCCTGCTGTCGAAGAAGAATTCCATACCCAGAAATACAAAGCTGAACAGAGCCAGCGAGATCACACTTCTGATATGCGCCGGTTCAAAGCCTTTTTCATTATTATTTATTTTTTCAACATCCACTGATCTTTCCCCTGACATATATGGTCATCTCCTGTTTATTCTGTATTAAAGATAATATAGCGCTGAATTTTTGTCAAAATATAAAGTATGCTAATTCATAACACCTATATCCCTTGGAATATCAATGTGATTGAATCGAAGAAGGACGCCCCCCAAAAGGCGTCCTTGCTATATTAATTATTATCTATGCATTTTCCGTACCGTCATCTTCTCTCTGACACTTTCTTATATACACAGAAAATCTCACAGATGCGGTGAGTGCAATCACAATCCATGTAAATATATTCGTATACCACACTCCCCAGAATCCCATCTTTAACACATACATCAGTATCAGCGCAAATACTATCCTTCCTCCCACCTCAAGAGCACCATTCAGCATGGAGAACACCACATCCCCCATTCCATTTAATGCGCCTCTCATGGTATATATCGTTCCAAGTGCAATATACATACTTCCGGATATCACAAGTCCCTTTGCGCCAAGCCTTATGACATTCTCCTCCGTCACGAAAAATCCCACAACATTTTCCCTGAAAACTGCTACCAGACAGAACAATGCTGCGCCAAGAGCCAGCGTGATGAGCTCTGTCTGCCATACCGCTCTGCGCACCCTTTCGTACTTGCGTGCGCCACAGTTCTGTCCTGCAAATGTAGACAATGCAAGTCCCAGAGAACTAAACGGCTGGAATATGATTCCCTCAACCTTTCCTGTTGCAGTATATGCAGCCATGACCTCCGGACCATATCCATTTATAAGGGTCTGCAGTATTGAGCAGGATATTGATATCATGGAAGTCTGAACCGCCATTGGTATACCGATACTGAAATCTTCCTTCATTATATCTCTGTCAAACTTGAAATGGCCTCTCTTCAGTCTGAAATAGGGATTGGTTTTCACCGCATAACATATAGAGCCAACGCTAGACAGGATCTGACTGAGAACCGTTGCATATGCGGCACCGGCAACGCCCATATCCATGTATATGACAAACACTATATCAAGCACAACATTTATGGCAGAAGCAATCATGAGAAATATAAGTGGGGTCTTTGAATCCCCAAGTGCCCTTAGCACAGCAGAAATTCCGTTATAAATAGCCACCGCTATCGTAAATCCACAGGTGATCCTCATGTATGTATATGCGTAGTCAAATGTCTCTGCAGGGGTCTTCATGAGCCTTATAATAGGCCCCGCAAAACAATATCCCAGTATACTCATGAGTGCACCAACCGCCAATATAACAAACAATGCATTTGCTATGGCTTTTTTTACCTGCTCTTCTTTCTTCGCTCCAAAATATCTTGATATGACAACACCTATTCCAGATGCCATTCCATTGCACAAAGAAAAAAACAGGAAACTGATCATTCCAACTGATCCCACACCGCCAAGCGCATTTGCCCCTAGATGACGACCAACCACTATCGAATCAACCAGGCTGTATACCTGCTGAAATAGATTGCCTATAAGTAGCGGAACTGAGAACTTCATGATCAGTTTCATACTGCTTCCCTCTGTCATATCCATAACATATTCTTTTTTGTTCAATACCTTTTCCACTATGTTTGCTCCTTGTATATATTTAGATTATCCATGATATACAAACTCATGAATCACCTTGCAGATTTTCATAGCAGCACCATCCGTATTGTAATCCCTGTGTATTAACCCATATGCCTCATAATAACATAAGTTATGCTAAGGTCAAGAAGCTAAATGGCTAATCTTCTATATACTCAACATAATCTCTTTCATCAGCGAAAAGCTGGTACTCTCCGTCCACATATCCCATATACCCTTCCGAAACAAAATATCCTTTTATCATGACCACGCCTCCTGTACACTTTATCTTCCAAGCTTCAAGCCTCTATCAAGCTCCTTAATATGGCTCTATCTTATCTTGTCAAGTGTCCAAAAAAGCGTACACCAAGTTTCTTTTATATTCCACAAGTACCGACGCAAATCCGGGCTTGAAGATAAGTGACACGGCATATATAATGTATATAATTTTGAAAAATTTCTGCCATATAAACATGGCACCAAGGAGGAAATATGTACTACGGCGCACTTGAAGCCGGTGGCACCAAGATGGTTTGTGCCATAGGCGATGCAGACAAGAATATAATAGACAGAATATCCATACCGACGGGCACACCTGACCAGTCCGTGCCTGCCATGATAGATTACTTTAAGAAATATGACATATCCGCTCTCGGAATCGGTACATTTGGCCCGGCCGACATCAATCCTAATTCCCCTACCTACGGCTCCATCATGAGGAGTCCCAAGAAAGCTTGGGAGGGATTCAGCCTTTACAAAGCATTTACGGATGCGCTTGGCTGCCTGGTTGTGGTGGACACAGACGTAAACGCAGCAGCCTGGGGTGAATACCTGTATGGAGCACTGAAAGGACTCAACTCGGGAATGTACCTCACTGTTGGAACCGGCATCGGCGGCGGTATAATATCCGATGGCAGACTCATTCACGGCATGGAACACCCGGAGACAGGCCACATCCTCATCCCTAGACGAACCGGCGATGATATACCATGTACCTGCCGATTCCACCAGAGCTGTGTAGAGGGTCTTGCATCCGGCCCTATGCTTGAGCGCAGAACCGGAATGAAAGGCAAAGACATCCCAGCCGACTCACCGGTATGGGATCTTGAAGCATTTTATATAGCTGAGGCACTGGTCAACTACACCATGTGCTACTCAGTTGAGAGGATCGTCCTTGGCGGCGGAGTCATGGACAACAAATTCCTGTTCCCTATGATCCGCAATTACTACACTGAACTGCTGTCGGGTTACATCGACATGCCACAGGTCAAGGACACCGACACATACATTGTTCCCGCAGGGCTCGAGGGAAATCAGGGCATCATAGGTGCTATGAACCTGTTCTGATACACACATTTGTCCACAAAAAAACAGTTTCACCGATCGACTGGTGAAACTGTTTTTTCTTTTCTATGCTGTTGCCTTCTCGTACTCCTCAAAGGTCTTATCCATGATAACCTTGTACTTGCCATACTCGGTCTTGTTGTAGAAGCACTCCTCTGAAAGACTCTTGATACCAAACTCCTCGAACCACTCTTCCTTAAGTTTGTTGAACAGAACCTCCTTCTTTGGTCCTGTGATGGTCTCCAGATGCCACAGACTGAAATGCAGTGCATAGTTGATGTAATCCTGCTCATACTCCCAGAAATTGCCGTGGGCTTCAAGCGCCGCCTTGAGTGCCACAAGAGCCTCGTGGAAGCACTGCCATGACTTCTCTCTGGTATTGGACAATGACTTTGGATTGTTTCTTCTCTGGTGTGCAAGCACCTCGTCCACTATCTCTATATTTGTTGCAAATGCTATCGCTGAAAATACGAACAGCATATCATTCGAAGTTCTGAGCTGCTGGAATCGGAAATGGTTCTCCTCAACATATTCCCTGCTGAAGAGCTTATCCCAAGCCCATCCCACAAATACCTTGAATATATTGCCCGTGAAATTACGAAAATACATTGGTCTGTACGGTGGAAGCTCCTTCTCGTGAAGTGTCCATCTGACCTGAACAAATTCCTGAAGATCCTCTCTGTACTGATCTGATCTGAACACAACTACCTGAGCTCTGGTCTCGTGAGCCTTGCTCCATGCCTTTTCCAGCATGTCCGGCTCAAAGAAATCATCGGAATCCAGAAATGAAAGATACTCTCCGGTCGCGATCTCAAGACCTTTGTTTCTCGCTGCCCCGGCTCCGGCATTTGCCTGCTGTATAACCTTTACACGCTGATCCTTCGCCTCATATTCCTTCAATATCGCCAGAGAATCATCTGTGGAGCCATCATCCACGCAAATGATCTCTATATCCTTAAGTGTCTGACCCACTATGCTGTCCATGCACTGGCGCAGATAATCAGACACATTGTAAACAGGAAGAATAACTGATACCTTTGTACCCATAGCTTTACCTCTATTTGTTTCGACTAAATAAACTCTTGATCTTTCTAGGTATGAACATAATGACCGCACCGATCCTGAATGTAGGTGTCTTCTTCACTCTGTCCAGATCTGCACGGGTCTGATGAACCAGACCACGGAGTCTCTTGACTTCTCTCTCAAGCTTGCGCTCACGATCTGTACATGCGATCCTTGTATAATAGTAATCGTCAGGGGACTTGATGATAAACTGGATGTTCGCCCACTCAAGCTTTGTAAATATAGTCTGATCAATCTCCTGCATCTCCATTGCTCTCTTGAACTCGGAGCTGTATCTTCTTATATAATCCTTCTTGAATTCAGGTCCGATTCTCCTGATCGTCTCGTTGTAATTGTGGTATTTCTTGAGCCAGTATACGCCTCTGAAACGCTCCCAGATCTCAGGATCCTTTACAAGTATATCTCTGATGTGATCATACTCAACATTGACACAGTATACCTTCTCTCTGCTGTGAACAGATGAATTCGGGTTATCTCTGCGGTTCATATAATATGGCTTGTTCACTATCATAGCTCTCTTGGCATATATAAATGTCTGGAACCAGAAACCATTGTCCTGGAATGATGCTCCCGGAGTCTCGTTGTGTCTGATATGATACTCCTCTATGAAGCTTCTCTTGTAGATTCCACTCCATGTGTTCATAATGAAACGGATCGCACTTGGTGTCTCGCTTGGATTGAACACAACATTATAATCCTCTGCATTCGGTGACAAGTGGTTGTACACCAAAGTCATGTTGCCATTGTCATCGTTGCGCTTAAATCTATAGAAATCTGCCTTTACAAGGTCAAGGTCGTTCTCAACCGCCTTGTTGTACAGTTCCTCATACATATTAAGTGGCACAAAATCATCAGGCTCAACTATACCAATATACTCACCTGTAGCCTTATCAAGACCGATATTCATGCCTATTCCATAACCGCCATTTTCCTTGTCAACAATAATGATACGGTCGTCTTTCTCCGCATATCCCTTTAATATTTCAAGTGAACTATCTGTAGATCCGTCATTGATACATATGATCTCGATATCCTTCAATGTCTGATTTACAACACTATCCATACACTCCACCAGATACATCTCTACGTTATATGTTGGAATGATGATTGAAACCTTTGCCATCTTTCTTCTCCCATAAAATTTTATCACAATGTTAATATGTGCTATAATGCACAATTCATGGGCATTATAGCACATACTATATATATTATGCAATTTTTGATTTTATTTATTTATAAGCTATGCAAATAAGGCAAAATATGCAAGAACTATAACTCCGAGCACGATCCTGTACCAGCCAAATATCTTGAAGTCATGCTTCTTGATGTAGCTCATCAGGAACTTGATAACAACAATGGATACAAGGTATGCAACGACACAACCTATAATAAGTATAGCGAACTCAGCACTTGTAAATGACAGTCCGAATTTGATCATCTTCAGAGCACTGAGTCCGAACATAACCGGAACCGCAAGGAAGAATGTGAACTCCGCTGCTGCCACTCTTGATACACCGATGAGCAGAGCGCCTATGATGGTGGCACCTGAACGGGATGTACCCGGTATGATGGAGAGCACCTGAAACATACCTATAAGAAATGCTGTCTTATATGTTATGTCGTTCAGCGTCTCAACCTTCGGTGTTCTGGTCTTGTTCCAGTTCTCAATCACAATAAATGCTATTCCATAGAAAATAAGGGCAATCGCTATGACAACCGCTGTGTGCAAATGCGCCTCTATGTAATTATCAAACAGTATCGTAACTATCGCTCCAGGTATACATGCAACAACTGTCTTGAACCACATACTCCAGGTATCTTTCTTCACGACAGGCTGTGTCTTGTCTTTGAGCTGGAAAGGCCACATCTTATTCCAGAATATGGTCACGACAGCAAGTATCGCTCCAAGCTGTATCACCACGAAAAACATTTCCTTGAAATCAGTGCTCGCATTCAGTGAGATAAATTCATCCACAAGAAGCATATGTCCTGTGCTACTGATCGGGAGCCACTCTGTGACTCCCTCCACGATACCAAGGAATACTACCTTAAGTATCTCGATAAAACTTAATGCCATCTCTTCTCTCTCCTTTTAACTTCATTATGAATATTTTAAATTCACAGCGGATATCTGACTCCATCCGGCTGCGGTCTCTATGATAACATATTCTCACTCGTTGTACATCATTCTACAGAAAGCTTTAGAAAATGTTATGTATGAGTTTATCTTCTGTCTATAATTTGCATATATCCGGTATCTCAGCACCCCAGATGTCAACCAGCTTATCCACTGAAAACGCAGCATTTGCCGGGCTTGTGGACGGAAGTACAACAGGTTCTATGCCAAGTATCTTCTGCTGATATTTTGCATAATACTTTCCTGAGGTCTTGCCGTTGCATATCACTTTTGTGACCTTGGAAGCTTCCACTATCTTCGACAGATCCGTGGGCGTAACATTCTTTATACTACTGTCGCTTGAACCTATGATGTCACAACTGTAGATCGCATCCCACAGGGCTATGTGGTGTGCATGCAGCATGGCTTTCTTATCATCTATGGTCACCGGAAGTTTCTCGCCAAGCACTCTGCTGATGACCTTCCAGAATCTGTTCTGTGGATGTCCGTAGAAGAACATCTGCTCCCTGGACTTCACCGATGGCAGGCTTCCCAGTATGAGTATCCTTGATTCCTCGTCGTAGAGTGGGGGAAATGGATGTACTATATGTTCATATCTGTCCTCTGTCAATCTTCTCACCTCTCAGATAATATTCAAATAACTTTTTCCATTTTTCTGGTACATTGTACGCCACCTGCCGGTTATTTTTCAATTAAATTCTTGCTTTTGCAGCTATGTTTTAAGTCATATCCACATTATTTAATTTACTTCCAAATGATATTCATGTATATTAATTAAGTTAACGTAATTTACGGACTATGAGGGAGGTCCGCCAATGCGGTAACGAACACATTTGGGAGGAATTATACATGAAAAAGAGAGAATCTTTTAACAACAAATGGGGCTTCATCCTGGCCTGCATCGGCTCTGCCGTGGGCATGGGCAACATCTGGATGTTCCCTACAAGAGTCTCCATATACGGCGGCGGATCCTATCTCATACCATATTTTATATTTGTGGTACTCATCGGATTCACCGGAGTTATCGGAGAGATGAGCTTCGGACGAGCTACAAGATCCGGTCCAATCGATGCATTTGGAATCGCCATGGAGAAAAAGGGCAAGCGAAAGCTCGGTGAACTGCTGGGCGGCATACCTGTGCTCGGCGCACTGGCAATGGCCATCGGATACACGGTCGTCATGGGCTGGATACTGAAATACATGATCGGAGCTTTCACCGGAAGCACACTGTCACCGGAGGATATAGACGGCTTTGCTTCAAGCTTCGGCGGAATGGCATCTTCATTTGGCAACAATGCATGGCAGATCATTGCACTTGCCATCGGAATCACCATCCTTATGTTCGGCGTGGGCAACGGTATTGAGAAGGCCAACAAGGTCCTGATGCCGGCGTTCTTCGTATTGTTCATCATCCTGGCCATATATGCGGCATGCCAGCCGGGAGCTATAGAGGGATACAAATACATCTTCCGCATAGAGCCAAAGGTACTTGCAGATCCAAAGACATGGATATTTGCGCTGGGACAGGCATTCTTCTCACTCTCAGTTGCGGGAAACGGAACTCTGATATACGGCTCATATCTGCCAGACGATGAGGATATACCGGGGGCTGCCGGACGTGTTGCACTTTTCGATACGATTGCTGCCATGCTTGCCGCACTGGTAATCATACCTGCCATGGCAACTGCCGGAGCACAGCTCAACCAGGGCGGCCCGGGATTGCTGTTCATCTATCTGCCATGCCTGTTCAAGTCCATGCCTGGCGGTTATATTGTTGCCATACTCTTCTTTGTGGCTGTGTTCATGGCGGGACTGTCATCACTAATCAATCTGTACGAAGCACCAATCGCAACGGTGCAGGAGAAGCTTGGAGTTGGCAGAAAACCTGCATGTGCCATCATCGGTGTCATAGCAGTTGTGGTATCCATCTGTATACAGGGTATCGTATCTGACTGGATGGATGTACTGTCCATCTACATCTGCCCACTTGGCGCAGGACTTGCCGGAATCATGTTCTTCTGGGTATGTGGCAAGAAATATGTTGAGACACAGGTCAACACCGGAAGGGAAAAGAAGTTCACAGAGAAGTTCGTGCCTATATGCAAATACATCTACTGTCCTGTATGTCTCCTTGTATTGATACTTGGTATCCTTCTCGGAGGCATCGGCTAGACAGACATTTCAATATAATTAATAAAAAGCAGTCTGACGGATCATCACCATGTATAACACTGGCGATGTCCGCAGACTGCTTTTTACTTACTGTATCATTATCTCTTTAATCGTGTATCTTATTGTGTTTAATGTCTGTATCCCGCAATTATATGTAATGCCTTATCCTCATCAAGTGGCTTTGCTATGTGCTCATTCATGCCCGCCGCCTTGCACTTCTTCACATCCTCTGCGAATACATTTGCAGTCATGGCAATGATCGGAATGGTTCCGGCATCCTCAAGGTCTGAGCTTCTTATCTGCCTGGTGGCCTCAAGGCCATCCATCTCCGGCATCATCACATCCATAAGTATCACATCGAAGCTTCCAGCCGGATGTGATCTGTATATCTCAACAGCCTCACGGCCATTTGCCGCAATTGTGGCAACAGCACCAGCCGTCTCCACCATAAATGTTGCTATCTCCATGTTGAGCGAATTGTCCTCAACCAGCAGTATCTTCATTCCATCAAGTCTGACTGCCTCGTGATCCTCTGGCTTCTCCGGCTCAACGACATCTGTACAGATCTCAAATGGTATCTTCATGGTAAATGTAGAACCCACACCCGGCTTACTGTCAACCTCTATGCTTCCACCCATGAGGTCGAGAAGCTCCTTGGTAATGGCCATGCCAAGACCTGTTCCCTGATACTTTGTTCCCGCATCCGTGTGCTCCCTTGAAAATGGCTCAAACAGGTGGCTGATGAACTCCTGGCTCATTCCAACTCCTGTGTCAGCTATCCTGAACACATAATTGGAATGCCTGCCGTCTACAGGTATCTCGTCCATCCACGCCTCTACCGTTCCGCCCGGCTTGTTGTACTTGATGGCATTTGTCAGTATATTGAGAGAGATCCGCTGAAGATGAAGCGGACTGCCTATAACCATGTTGTGCTTTATATTGAAATGAGCACCCGTAAGCTTCACATCGTTCTCCTGTGCCATGACCAGGATTGGATCATATCCACTTCTCAAAACCTTTATTATGTCAAACGGTTCACTGGTGAGCTCCGTTCTTCCGCTCTCAAGTCTGCTCATATCAAGCACATCGTTGATGAGCAGTTCAAGCTGTTTTCCAGCATCATCTATCTTGGACAGCGCATCCATCACTCTGTCCCTGTCATCTATGCACTGTTCGGCAATTCGTGACATTCCAAGGATTCCGTTGATAGGTGTTCTTATGTCGTGTGACATGCGTGAAAGAAATTCCGTCTTCGCTGTATTTGCACGCTTGGCCTCTTCGTAAGCTTCGGCAAGCAGCTTCTGGGCACGGATCTCCTCCTTCTTCTCCTCGTCGATCTCCTGAACACCTATGAGTATACGGGTGAGTTCACTCTCCTCATCCGTCCTGACTGGAATCGCCGTTATACGGCACCAGCCATATAAAGTGTCCCGGAAATCCTTACTGACGCTCTTCTCCGTCCTGAGTTTCTCCGCCAGCCTGTCCAGATTGTAGAATCTGCGCATCTGCTCACGATCCTCTTCAACCACACAGTCATTTATCACATTTTCTATTGTCTTTCCTGCTTCGTAATCCGCATTCTGTGCCGGCTTTCTGAAGGTATCACCTTCCTTGATAACCCGCACCTTACCGGTCTGAAGATTGAATATCCACACAATAAAATATATGCTGCTAACAGCCTCGATAACCGAATTCTGCTCCCGGAGTTCCTCCTTGTGAGCCTGTTCCGCATTGCGCACAACGGTTATATCCTGATGGTAGCCTCTGACTTTTATGCCATCGGTAAAACTCCTGTCCTGAACACCGCCACATCTTATGTGCAACAGTCCTCTGGTTGGATGCATCCAAGTATATATAACCTCAGCCTTGCCGTCGCGTCTTATGGTCTCCATGTATTCAGCGGTGGCCTGCTGTGACTCCTCAGTAATGCCTGCTATCCACTTTACATATCTATCTTCAGGCGACAGATCATCAGTCGTTCCAAGAAGAGCGTTCATCTTCTTGTTCGCATACAGCATGGATCTGCCGTCGTTCATGAGCACCATGGTCCACATACCAATACCGGCCCCGGCCAGGGTCTCTTCTATCTCACTCTGTACCTTTTTCTCCTGTTCCTCAGCGCTCTGATTAGCTTCATTTTCCGTCATTATATCAATCCTTTTTCCATATACTTTTCTATAAATATTTGTACCATATAACGACAGATTTTACCAGTTAAGAAACTCAACTATTATAAAGATTATTCATCATCTTCATCCAGTCCGAAGCCTTCCTCCAGAAAACGGTTCCACTCGGCATTGTTGCTCTCAAGCTGCTTCTTCTGCATGATACGGTTCCGGTCTGCGAGAATGGACAACATCTCATCCACAATCTCCTCAAGAGGCAGCTCCTGATAATGCGACAGATAGCCCATCATCCTGCCCGCCGTAAAATCCGTATTCAGATTCTTTGATATGAGATCACAGAACTCCTCGGGATATCCCCGGTCAAGCATCATCTCATAGAGCTCCATGCTCATCTCTGATCTTGGTTTCATTCAGATCTCCTTCCTATCACAAAGCTTGCCACCACTGTAAATATTGCACTGATTATCAGCTCAGTATAGTATCCCAGCCCTCTGCTGAGTATCATGCCCGGCAGGAGCAATGTGCTGCCAAATATCGGCAAGAACATCTCCATAAAGAGTTTTTCACTGATTCCCATACCACCCGGAAGGGGAAGCATATCCACCGCAACTGCTATGGCTCCCTGCATGAGAATGATAAGCCATGATGATGATCCTGAAAGTCCAAACGCCTTGTACACAAACCATGTAGCTGCAAATAGTGAGAATCTTTGCACAACTGTTATAATGAACACTACCACCAGCATCCCGAAATGTCCTACCATGTAATCCGCAGTCTGGTTGTACTTTTCCATTGATGCCGCGAGCTTTTCCTCACGGGACTTCTTGTGTCTTAAAAACTTCATCCGCTCAAGAAGTCTGCTGCCATTCACCACAAATGCCTTTGCAAGCGACGGGTGAAATGCGAACAGCACCATTCCTGCCACACACACAACGTTCAGCACAAGTCCAAGATAAAATACCCACTGCACATCATCTATATATGTATGTATAAAACTCTGTCCAAATATAGCTATTCCAAGTCCCAGAAGTACCAGCACCAGCTTGTACATGATCGTCACTATGAGCAGTACCTGAGTTGACACCGGAATAGGGATCTTCTTTTTCTTCATATAATATATCTGAGCCGGCTGTCCACCTGATGCAGATGGCGTGATACAGCTGAAAAAGAATCCAACCGACGAGAACAGGAAACAGGTTCCCCTGCCTACATTCACTCCAAGATTTCGCATCATATAATGAATGATAATTGATTCTCCCCATATAAATACCACAACACATACCACTCCCGGTATGAGCCACCAAGGATTCACCGTCTGAAGTATATCAGATATCTGTCCTATATCCTCGCCGTGAAACACTCCGTATATTGTTCCGGCAAATATGAGAACCAGGAACAATACGTTGAACACCATCTTTTTCTTATTTCCCATTTAGCTTACTATCCTTTTCATAACTGGGGCAATACCCCTTTAAATACAGCGTGAACGTCATGCACAATGCTAGTATATCATGGATCATTCAATTAAATGGCAAAAAAGGGTGGTTTTTACTTTAATTATTTGTAATGTGAGTTTTATGTGGCATACACATTCTATTTTTCACTGTTCAGGATCGGCAGATTCTGGCTCTCCTCCCAGAGAGTCGCAACCACGGTTCCATCCTTGTGACAATACACAATCTTATTTATAACTCTTGGCTCCTCATCGCCATAGTATATATCTGAACTGTCTGTATCCTTATGTTCTGTCTGAGGGACAGCCGCGCCCTCTCTATATCCTCCAAAGCTCTGATACGCCTCACTTGACATCCACGACCTTGCATTTCCAAATATATCAAGTGATGTCAGCCCCTGCTCCCCGAGATAAAATTTGAATACACCGCTATCCTCAACCGACTCAGATATGAGATCATACTCCGCATCCCCCATAAGTGCAGCCTGTGACTCTGACCGGTTATTTACCGCGTCAACGTCCACCTGCTCCCGGTTCTGTTTGCCCGCATATGTAAAGTATGTATTCTTGGCTATCTGACAGAGCCAGACCTTTATATCACAGTCTCCTTTGAACCGATCCACAGCTTTTATCGCTTTAACAAATGTCTCCTGTGTTATGTCTTCGGCTATGTGGGGATTCTTAGACAGTGCCAGCACAAAACGATATACGTCTTTGTAGTACTTTTCGTATATTTCTTCTATTCCATTTTTTTCTTTTCCTGACGCCAAGTTTTTTACCTCCCTTCACATATAAGACCAATATAATTGAAAAACGTTACAAAAGGAGCAGACGCATGTAAGGCGCTTCGTGCGGCGTCTGCGTACTTCACAAGGAATCCTCCCACTTACGTGGGTCCCTCCTTATGAAAATAAAATGCTGTGAATTTCGAAAATTCTTCACAGCATTTTTCATCGTTTATATTTTGTCAGATTTTCTTCTCTTTGACTAGAAGCTGTGGCCTCCACCGCCGCCGCCGATGCCCCCGAAGCCACCGCCGCCGATTCCACCATGGCCTCCGGATCCAGATCTTGTACTTCTCGTTTCAGTGAGCATATCATATTTCTGATTCATATTATATGAAACCTTTGTACCGATAAGCAGATTTTTTGAACCCATATCATGTACTTTTGATGTTTTCTTCAGCAGAAGATAATTAAGCAATATAGAGAATATTATTGCAAGAAGTATATTGCTGATATGCTTCATGGGACGGCTTATCTCTTCTCCTACCAGCAGCGTATTTATCTGCCTGAATGCCTCATTTGCGCACTCAAAGTATTTCTCTTCACTCGCATACTCATATACATTGTCTGTTATCGTATACGCATTTGTCTTAGTGATTATCCTGTATGGTTCACCATAAGAATAGATGTATATCTGTCTATTGCGCATATCAATGAGGAACATAACGCCATCCCTAGTATCCAATTCTCTTTTATAGGCAGACTCAGCGTAGTCCGCTGAAGAACCAAATATAAAATCCGATGTCTCGCAGAACACATTGCAATAACGGGCCGTCTCCTGCATAGTCTCCGTCAATTGTGCTTCCTGACTTTTAGTCAACACATTGGCATAATCCTTGATTATCACTTTATAGTGGTAACTGTACGAATCATCCTGATCATTTTCAGATGCGTGGACAGTCACTGCACCGTTGCATCCCACAACCAGAAACAGCAGCATGATCATTACAGTGATCACCACTCTGCCAATTATCGCTCTACGCACGATGATCACCTCCCTTGTACTCAAACTGCGGAAGTGGTCTTGTGGACATCCGGTTGTGGCTGATAACCAGGTCTATAAGCGTCAGAATGGTTGCAGCACCCACCAGGAGCACGCATCCATAATAATACTTATCCATAACCGGTTTTATCAACACAACCACTACAGACAGAATGGTGGCAAAGGCAATAAATAATCCCATGGTGCCACTTTTTCTTTTTACTCTTCTCACGTTTGCTATGCCTTTTACTGCTCCATAAATGGCAACCAGACACGAGATGACCGCCACAACATAACTGGCCTTTCCCATAATATCCCAGTTAAAAAGTAAAGGATTTATTCCAAACTTCAGGCAGAAAAATAATATCATGCATGCTATCAGCTGTATGACTTCAAGAAAACAAGAAAACTTTATAAATGAAGTTATCTTATTTTTTAATTTTCTTTTTGTATTTTTTTGTGGCTTTTTTGTTTGTAGCTTTTTTATTTGTAGTTTTTTCTTCTTGCCTCCACTTTTCTTTACATTGAGTGTATGCCTTGCGAAGAATCCCACATCATTTTCATGTGTCTCTACATCCGCTATCTTCTCCACCTCATCGCAATATATCATGGTCACAAGCGCACCTATCGCAGATACAAATGCGAGCAGAACGCCAGGTCTCACCGTAAGAAATAAGTTCAGCAAAAAGTATAATGGAGCCACTCCTATCAGGCATCCCAGCAGGAACTTGCCGATATCAAGCGGTATATCCGCAGCCACTTTTCCTGTGCTGCCATTTACCGCTGCATATGCAATACGCTTACCGTTCTTGTATGACAAAAGCCACACAGGAAACAACCCGGTCTTTACTCCAGTGATCTTTATATCCATCGTTTCTGACAATGGCTCCTCCGGTTCACCGATAGCATCATATGTGCATAGATGATGCTTTATCTTACTCATCATCACATCATACGCCATATCGCCTGTCACCTGCGCTATCTTATCCCTGTACACATCATAATCCACATCCGGCAGATCCGCGTAGAACCCGCTCAGATATCCCATGGAAAACGGTTTCATATCCGCCGAGTCAAATGGTGCCACCTTACTGCTGAGATCATCCGGAAACAGCGATGATGCATCCATGGTTATATTCTCATAATGATTATCCGCAAAGCATCTTACATTATATGTATGACTGACTGTATCAACCCCTGAGCTATAGCTGTCCGTCGCCCTGACAGCTGTTTTACCTTTCTGGTCAACATCACACAGCCAATACGGCATGTAGATTCCACGGAACTCCTGCACATTTCGTCTGTGTTTCAGCCTGTTCGGAGCGTACATCGCCCTCTTCATGACTGTGGCATATGATGCCTTGCACATGTCCTTCGTCACCGCAAACGGTATCACATAATCCGGTCTTCTCTCGCTTTTCAGCCGGCTGGAAAGCATAGTCGCTGCCCCGCAGTAACTGCAGAATCCCGTCGCTGATTCATCTGTACTGTATATCTCCCCACCACACTGCGGACAAATGAATACAGTAAGTTCCATAAGCTTGCATTCCTCGCTGTCCTCATCCTTGTCGACACTCTCCGGCTCGTATTCATTTCCACATGCTTTGCAGTACATTTTCTTTCTTGCTATATCATATACCAGATTGCTGCCACATCCGGCACATTGTATCATATGTATTTCCCCCTGTAATATAAATTGTGAAAGATTATTGACGAAATAACCTAACTCATTATACTACCTCTTTTTATAAAGAACCAGTTCCGGATTTGTCCCTTCCGCCTCATATGTCGATATCAAAATAAAATCCATATCCGCCAGAACTCCAAAGTATCTGTCTCCGCCGAATTCGCATTCCAGCTGATTTCCCAGATATGTCTTCTCATCATCAAGAAATTTGACATTCATGCCATTTGGCAAACGATACTCAAGATTCACAAATTTGCCAACAAGCGCATTGAGTCTTTCAAAGTGGGGCATCCCCTCTATTTGAAGGTCATTTATCTCATCTATAAGCTGCCTCTTAAATGCCTCAAACTGTCCGCCATCGCTGAGTGACTCATATCGTTTCCAGTAATCAAGTTTTGGCAATAGTTCTTTCATGTATGCTCTCGCCTGCTCCTCAGTGAAATTCTCCCCCACCATGTTCTTCACACATACATCGATCAGATCATCCATATTGCTATAGGTATAGGTGCCGTCGGCGTAACACCATTTGCAGTAGTCCTCGTTCAGCGCACCATCACTGTCCCGTCCCATAACGGCAGCGTCCTCGAGTGGCATTCCACAACACTGACATATCAGTTTCCTCGGCTCGCCAAGCAGAGTGTTTATCGATACATCAAACTCTTTTGAGAGCAGTTTCAGTGTGTCTGTATTCGGTACCGTCTCACCATTTTCCCAGCGTGACACCGCCTGCCTTGTGACCATGACTTTCTCTGCCAGATCATCCTGGGATAATCCCCGTTTGGTTCGAAGTTCTAATATAACGTCCTTTGTCTCCATCGCATCCACCTCCGTTATGGGTATCATAGCAAATTGTGTGGAGCGTGGAAAGCAACTGGTTGTTGCTCTGTTCCTATACCGACTGCGTAAACCGGCATTTCGGGAAGCCCGAGCAACCTATGAATTTTCCAAATTTTCCCGATCTTTCAACCAACTTTTTCCCGCATTCCGGGCATATCATAGACATCTTTGCAGGTGCAGACTTAATATCTCCACTTGAGTCCTGCGGCATTTTATTGCCGTTCTTCTTTAAATGATCGGAGGTCTTAGTGCCTTTTTTTTGCGTACCGTCAGATATAGCTTCGATCTCTTGGGGCTTATCGCTGGCTTCCTTGGGCTTACCGATGACCTCTGTGGGCTTACCGATGAGCAGCTCAGCAACCTCTTTATCTGTTAGTATCTCTGCTGTGCATTCTCTCGCAACCCTCACCGGTTTGCACATCCATACCGACTTATCGCCTATCATGTAAAATCTAAACTTCGCCCTTGTCGCTGCAACATTGACGATATTATTGTTCACCCAGTTGACTGCTCCCATAGATTTGCTGTCGCATCCGAGTAGGAATATAACCTCATCCGTTCCCTGGCCCTGGAAAGTGTGCACTGTTCCAATGTTATTGGCATTAAGCCATTTTCTGACTCTTGGCTCTTTTCCATATAACTCCGATTTCTTTATCATCTCCAGCATTCCCTCTTTGACCGATGTAAATGGTGTGATGATAAACAGCCTCGGAATATCGATAGGATCCCGTTCAAATTTTCTCTCCAGTAGTTTCAGAACAAGCTCGCCCTGCGCCTTGACAAAGTGATCCCTCTTGCCCGAATTCTCAGCACCTGCTACATCTATCCAACAGCTCTTGTCCAGGATAAATGTTCTTGCCCTGTCCTCCTTAGGAGCTGCCGTCTGCTGCTTCATAGTTCCATCATATGAAAGCACATTTGAGATTGTGTACATCGGGTCAATGCAACGTCTATGGACTACCAGCGGGCAGCCTACCCACTCTTTCTCCTCGTCCTTTCCAAGATAAGTTCCATACGGATTTATATAGTCAGCAAAAGCCTGCACAGAGATTTTCTTATCCTTGTAACCTGCCAATATCTCCGCGGTAAGCAACTGTTTTATCATGTCAGTCTCTGCGGTAACCACAGGCTCTATCTGCTTTGGATCTCCGACTATGATCGCCTTTCTGCATCTGAACATCGCACCAACTGCCATCTGTGGCTGTGCCTGTCCCGCCTCATCGACGATAAGAGTTCCAAGCACTCCGCTTTTCTTCACATCGCCCAGAAATGTCTGCGCAGAAGCAAATGTTGTGGATATCACAGGGGTCAGCAGGAAAATGCTCTGAAGCATGTACGGCATGGCTTCTTCTCTATCTGCAAGCTTCATCCTCTCACCACAATCATCAAACACATTCCACGCAATCATCAGGTTGATGATATTATGCCGCATACATTTTGAAGAAATGACGAATTCCTTGTGCAGCTTACATGCATACAGGAATAACTTTTCACGCTCTCTATTGTACTGGGCGGTAAACCATGGATTGGTTATCTGTGCTTTTGTTGACAGCCGATCATCCTCGGATACATAACGTTCCATAAATACAGCGTCCACCGGGGTCATCTTCATCTGCCCATGCGAGTATTTTGAAATACACCGCTGGTATTCCTGAAGATTCTGCAGGCCTGATATCCTATTGTTCAAAGAAGTTATCTCTCCATTAAGTTTTGATATTGTTGCTTTCTTCTCCTGAATGAATATATCTCTTGCGGATGTATCCTTACGCCTTGCGAACAATCCCTTTGGTCTGCTTTCCTCAAGCTCGATCAGCTCTTTTTGTTCAGCAAATAACTGACGCTCAAGCATCTGCCGCTTTCTTTCCACATCACTTATTTCACATGACAAATCCTCTGGTGCATCTTCCTGCAGCTCCACAGGAACCGAACCTGCCAGAGCACAGATCTGTCCTAATTCTTTTCGTAAGTTTTCAACCAATTTGTACTGAGATAAAAACTTTTTTCTTATCTCCAGATATTTTGCCTTATGCTGCTCCCTGACATCATTTGATCTGTAGTCCTCCACAAATGGCTTCAGGACAGAATTGCAATACTTACGGATATTTGCCTTTCTGCCAAATGGAGCGGATATCAATCCCCAGCAGTCAGCTCCGCCTAAAAGTTTATCCGCATAACGCGTAAAATAAATGTCCTTCTCTTCTCGGCTCTTACCATATCTGGTTATAGTCTCCACATCACCTGACTTGTTGATATCAAACAAATCATGAACCTCATACAGACCGCAGCGGATCTCCTCTTCGTCATCCCCAGACGGCTCCAGACTGTCAAGTATATCCCTCGCCTTCGGAAGGTCTATCGTGATATTTTCCACCGCCGCATTGTTACATGACGCGACCATCATACTATAATTGTTGATCTCATCAACATTTATCGAATAATAATGAGGCGCATACTGGTAATAGGCATTCGCATTTGCCTCTAGCGGTCCATGCGAAAATGAATGCATCTCAAATAAAGAGTCTGGATCTTCTGCATTCTCAGCGAGAAGTCTGGCACGCTCAACGATATTGCTTGCCACGATCTCCTTGAGCAATGTAGTCTTTCCCGTTCCGGGAGGTCCGTTTACAGAAAAAACTGGAGCATCCCCGTCCTGTCTGATTGCAATATTGACTGCAACCTGCTGCATCAACGCCGGCATATATTTGGCCGGCCATTTTCCCCTTGGCGAATTTGTAACGTTAAGAATTCTGTCAAAGAACAACTTCATCTCACTTTTTCCCGCATCCGGCGAGATGATCGTTCTCGGTAAATCGTCTGGGCCTTTCGACTTTTCGTACCCTGCCAGAATGTACTCGATCACTTTCTTCTCATATTCATTCCCATCGCCAAAGTTCCCGTTCTGAACCAGCTCTGACACCTGGATAATGTCATTCAGAAAGAAGCTTTTACCCAGATCTGCATAGTCAAATGCGTCTTCGTCCGCATCTCTGGCCTGTTCACTCGCATACCTGTTGTATTCGGCAATTCCCATTGATTCCTGATGATCATCTAAGAACCTGTGTTTCACATACTCGTTAAAAATCTTTTCATATATGGTTGAAATGAACTCATCGACATTCTGGTCCTGCAGTTCCTCATCAATCTCTCCAACAAGTTCTTCGTACTCGCTAGTATCGAGAGAAAAGTCATGACTATTATGTGCTCTTGACTCATCCCACTTGGCAACTGCCCACAGTATCGATGACAGCTGGAAACTGTTCTTAAGATACACACCTTTCGTATCTGTCTTGAATGAGCACCATGCGATCGCACTCTTTTTCGGATAAGCTATCTCAGGATTATCGGATTTATCCTCTATAAACTTCTCAAGATAATCAACTACTGTATTCCGCTCTACCTTCCCCAGGCAAAAATGGATCTCATCACCAACCGAAGGAAACTTCGCATAGCCGTCCCTGTCATTTTCCAGGATCATTTCCATATCAATATCAGGAGATGACAAAACTGGCAAATCAAAGAAGACCTCGATCTTCTCTGCCTTAACCTCTTTGCCATTCTTAATATTCTTAATTAGCTTTTTGTTCTCTGTACTTTCCTGTGGAATGTCGGTCTGACCTAGAAATTCTGTGATTTTCCAGTAGTTTAAGATTTCCAGGACTGCGTTCTTTCTTTTGTCTTCCATTCGGTGTGCTCCTTGTGGTGTAACCCCTAATCTTCTTTCTTGAAATATCTTCCGATCTTTCTTATAACCTCACTTTTGAATCTGTTTTTACATTTGCTTACCCTTTATCTTATCCACCAGTGTCACATCCGCCGGCAGCCAATCGACCGAATCAAGTTCCTCTATAGTGAGCCACTTCGCATCTTCGTGTTCTTTTAATTCTAAATGATCTGCTGCCAGATCACACAAGAAACAATCCATCGACAAATGAAAAGCTGGATAATCATATTCGATAGTATCAAGCAATTCTCCAACATTTATCCTTGCATCCAGTTCCTCGTTTATCTCCCTGACCAGTGCGTCTTGAGGAGTTTCACCAGCTTCTATTTTTCCTCCAGGGAATTCCCATCCCCCTTTAAGTTCTCCGTATCCTCTCTGGGTTGCAAATATCTGCTTTTGGTTGTTTTTTTCTCTTACAATTACTGCAGCAACTACTCTTATTGTCTTCATAACATCCTCCAATTAAGAATTTACAATGTACTCGTAAATATCTTCACGCACCGGAACATCAAGTATCCATTCAATTTCCACTGCTGTTTTCTCTGTATTCGCCATTTTGAATTCTTTAGTTTTTCCACTTGCTGTCATATGTCCAAGATAATAAAACTCCTTAGAAATCTTATCATCTTTATTCTTTCTTACAAAAAGCTCTACATGAATCCCTCTTTCCTTCGCTTTAAGGAAATTCTGTACATCCTCTGATTGTAAACTTCTGCCAGACTTCGAAATAGCTATCAATCGATCCCTGAAGCCCGGAACAAAATGATCTTCATATTTTGTGGTGTCACTAATATCCTCTGCCTTATCATAATTGATGAACACAGGAAATGTCTTCGTCTTTCTGTCATATTTATATCCACCAATATTTAACGGAACTTCATTCTGCTCCCAATTGAGAAGACGACACACATCCTCATAAGTGTATTTCTGGTACAAAACAAAGTCCGTCTGATCATATGTATTACTATAATCACGCTCGTATCTGCTAATACCAAATTCAACAAGTTCTTGAAGGATATCATAAAATTCGCCATTTGATAGCATTTGTAAAAATGACTTTGTTGGTCTATAATCGTTTTCTTTTTTCTCAATAAACACGCACTTCGCGTAAGTTTTCTTGCTCGCTCCAGCCGGGAATTCATTAGTCATAACATTTACAATGTTTTCCTTCTGATCCTGACTGACATCTTTTCCATACTTCCTCATGTCCTCTGAAAGGCCGGCAAACAAACCAAATTTAGCTAGGCCCCGGGCATATGTAAGTATTCTCTTCAACATCTGAAGTTCCTGAATTCTTTTTCCATTTGCCAATTTCTTAGAAACAAATTCGATTACTTTTTCTTCATCCTCTGGCAAGCGAGTCTTGTATTCTTTCTCATATTTCACTAAAAACTTATAATACGATCCGAGACTGTTGTTATCAAAGATTCGAATAACATCCATCTCGCCGTATTCATCAAAATCCCTCAATCGGGGAATACGTCCAAGTTTATTCTTGAGGTTCGTATAATTCTCTTTGATAAGCCTTATATCACTAAAGTTTGCGTTATCAACCGACGCAAAAATTCTCTTTCTGCTAACCTCATCAAAATGAACCGTAGATGCACCAGGAATCATCCGTTCACCTTCCATGACATATCTACGGATATTATCTTTGTTATATGTCCTATCTCCTGATAAGGCAATCGGTATCATGAAATTGTTGTTATAGTTTCCAATAAAATCAAGGATTACAACGTATTCTTTCCCCTCTGCTTTTCGAAGGCCTCTTCCCAATTGCTGTATAAAAACAATTGGAGACTGAGTCGGTCTCAACATGATGACCTGATTTACCTCGACAATATCAACACCTTCATTTAAGACATCCACAGAGAAAATATAATCTATAGGAGTCTTATCTGCCGCTGCATTTGTCTCATCCATGGCAAGTCTCTCAAATGCATCCTGCCTAACCATCTCTGAGTCCTCACCACTGAGTGCAACTGTCCTATATCCTAATTCGTTGAACTTCTTTGAAAGTTCCTTACACTCCCGATTACGGCTGCAAAATACCAATCCCTTTACGCGTTCTCCGCTGTAACCATAATAATTCGACTGCTCTATAACATGCTTTACACGCTCGTCACATACCAATTTATTAAAATCTTCTTCTGATAGATTCTTTGACTTGGTATCCTGTACAACGGATAAATCAGTAATTCCAAAATAGTGAAATGGACACAGCAAGTCCTCTTCCATTGCCTGCTGCAGACGAATCTCATAGGCTATCTGATGATTAAATATCTCATAAATATTTTCCCCAGAATCATTGTCATTCCTCTTGTCAGGCGTAGCTGTCATGCCAAGGAATAGACGTGGAGTAAAGTAATTCATAACCTTCTGATATGTATTTGCCGAGCTATGGTGGGCCTCGTCCAGAATAATACAATCAAACTCGGCTGGATCATACATTTGCAAATGCACATCCCTATTTAACGTCTCCACAGTGGCAAATATATAATCTCTATCGTATTCATGATAGCCAGCACCAACCAACCCTACAGAAATCGTACTGCCGAAAACTCTCTGATACGATTTCTTTGCCTGTACAGCAAGTGACGCTCGATGGACAAGAAATAACACTCTCTTAAATCCAAGTTCACGCATTGCAAATGCCGACGCATAAGTCTTTCCCGTACCAGTGGCACTTATAAGAAGTGCTCTCTTCTCATCATTCTCCAATATAGCTTTTAGGTTAGCAATAAATCTCACCTGCATGCTGTTTGGTTTTAATTTATATCTCTCCAATGAGGTAATATTTCCCTCTGAAGCGATTTTCCTTTGAGCTTTGATTATATCGTATCTCTGCTTATATTCCTCATAAAACACATCATAGTCCAGAGCATATTCTGAGTTCCATAACTCGTCAAATTCTCTTAATATATCCTCTGACATCTCTCCCTGTGCTGTGGAGACAATCTTCGTATTCCATTCTCTATTGGTCGTGAGTGCAGCACTAGTAATATTCGAGCTGCCAATTATGATCCTGTATATTTCTTCCTCTCTGAATATATATCCCTTTGTATGAAAGCCGTTGTTAGCAGATCTTGTGTCATACATTCTAATCTTTATATTCTTCAGAGAATGCAATTTCTCCAAAGCCAAAGGCTCACTAAAATCCAAATAGTTTGAGGTCAATATCTCCCCCGGAACACCTTTTCTCTCAAGCTCTTTCAACGTCTGAAGAAGCGGTGTTACACCGCCCAAAGTAATAAATGCCACACTTATCTGAAACTTATCACATTTTAGAAGTTCACTCTCTATGACTGAAATAACTTTCTTGCCTTCCCTATGATTATTTGAAACAAAGCCCGGCTTATATGATATCTCAGATGCAATATTGCCATCGATATATGCAGTTTCCAATCCGTCACGTACTAACTGCGTTTTGTCCTGAATCATAGTTGTCCTCCATTTCAAATAGTATGATTTATTTTATCATAAAAGATGGGGAATGGGGAGATTTGAAAAAATTATGGAGGGGTTATAAAAGGGATTTTTATTGACTTACATTGTTTAGCTTTTTATTGTTATAACATTTCCCACATGCTATACTCTTTTTTAACAAAAGCTTATCGTTATAAGCACTCAGCATTGTAACCTCTGCAGCGAATGCAGAAACATCAATTATAAACAGAAATTGAGGTAAACACTATGGCATTTAGCAAAACAATCCAAATGTATATATTTGATGGCAATCCGAATGGACGTATCATGTGTGAACTTTCCAATTGGAATGGCCGTATATATAAAATTTCTCGAAATGAGCTTTCAGAATTTGCAAAACGAAATGATTCGGAAAACACTGGCGTATACTTCTTATTCGGTAAAGATGAAAGCAATTTTGACACGGTCTATGTAGGCGAAGCCGAAAAAATGTTCACACGACTCAAACAGCATCTCAAAGAAGATTACTGGAACGACTGTATCGCAATAATAAGTAAAGATAACCTACTAAATAAAGCACATGTAAAGTACCTTGAAAATAAATTTTACAATATCGCCCAAGATACCGGTCGTGCCAACGTGTTAAACAGTACAATTCCTACATGTTCATCTATTTCAGAATACGACGAAGCTATGCTTGTAGAATTTATTAGTAATACAAAATTACTTGTAAACACTTTGGGATATAAAACTTTTGATTCCATCAAAGAATCCTCTATCAAAGCTGGACCTAAACAGTTACTCTTTTATATTAAGGGAGCAAGAGGTGCAAGCTCCAAAGGTGTTATTGTTCCCGATGGTTTTGCAGTTTTTAAAGATTCCCAAATTGCTTCCAGCACCGTGCCCAGTATGTCTGCACATCTAATCAAATTACGTACTTCTCTTATTGAAAAAGGAATCATTGATTCAAACTTCTGCTTTACAAAAGACTATATCTTTACCAGCCCTTCATTGGCAGCTGCTATTGTTATGGGAAAAAATGCAAATGGAAGAACAGAGTGGAAAACGGAAGACCATACATCAATCAAAGATATTGAAGAAAGACTTTGAAAATTAAAATCTTACTGACTTTCAGTTAGAAAAGAGACCGTTTCAAGGTAGACGCTCCATAGCCGGTACCTATCCATCTTACCCGATTTTTTTTATAATTACCTCAACTAGTTGGAAAATAAGAGCGAAAAATCCAAATATTCGGGAGGTAGATTATGGCAACACGACTTGCTATTCGGAAAAAGCAGTTAGAGACCTGGACTGCGATTATTCAGGAATGCAGGAACAGCGGTATGAAAACAAAGGACTGGCTTGCTGAAAATAACATATCAAAGGATCAGTATTACTACTGGTTCAAGCAGCTGAGACTTGCGGCGTGCATGCAGTCCTCTGGTCCTCAACCAGAATTGCCAGTTGAATCGGAGAAGCCACAGATAGTCAAGTTGGAATGCGCTGATTATCAGAATAACCTTGATTCATGCAGCAATTCAAGAATAAGGATAAACCACGGCAGCATACACATAGAAATCGATGGCGGTGCTGCTCCCGCAGTGATCCGCTCCATCATGGAGGTCCTTGTAGATGCTGAATGATGCAGTTGGTTTTTCTGAAATATACATAGTATGTGGCAGAACAGATCTGAGGTATGGTATAGACAGCCTTGCCAGAGTTCTCAGATCCCTTGGCATAGAGAACCCTGCAACAGCGGGTACGCTTTATCTATTCTGTGGAAGAAGATCTGACAGGATCAAGGGTCTTGTATGGGAAGGTGATGGATTTCTACTCCTGTACAAGAAACTTGCAAATGGTTCATTTCCGTGGCCGCGCAATGCAAGCGAAGTTAAAAGTCTAACACCAGGATATCCTAGTAGTTGAATAGTCTTTCCCATACTATTCACTTGCAAGTATACATCAATTGCTTCTTGTTTTTGTTCAAGAGTGTACATAGTGGGACGCCTCCTTTTGGTCCAGGATTTTGTCCACACCCTCATCCGTATAAACATAGATAAAGTCATGCCCAAGAGTAAGACTTATAATGGGATGACTTATTCAATTAACCAGGAAAAATATCTCAGGAGATTTCTGGATGACGGAGAGATCCCGATAGATAATAATGCCACAGAACAAAGTATCAGAAGTTTCTGTATCGGTAAAAAGAACTGGGTCATGTATGACACAATAAATGGAGCCAAGTCCAGTGCCATAATATACAGTCTGGTAGAAACAGCAAAAGCAAACAAGCTCAGACTGTATGAATACTTTAATTATCTTCTTGCATAAATCCCGGAACACATGGATGATAAGAACACTGATTTCTGCGAGAAACTTCTGTCCTGGTCAGCTGAACTCCCTGCAGAATGCAGGAAATAATACAGAAATAAAGCCGCTCAGACGAGCGGCTAATTATAGTGGGAGTACCCACAGTGGAGCGTTTACTTTACTCCCCACAAATAGAGCCAAGCCAGAGCCATTTGATAAAACAAATGCCGGAAACCCGCATAAATACAGGCTTTCGGCATTTTAGTCCGTTATTCAAACTCGACAATTACTAATCAATTTTGTTTAGAGATTATTTGCTGTCGTATTTACAGTTCTTTTGATTATTTGATTTATCCATATTATCCTGCCTATATGAGCTAATGTTATCATTTTGTTATCGGCATTGATAACATTAGCTCTGTAACTGTGGATAATAGCAATATGTTCCGACTCAAATTATAAGAAGTTTTACTTAGAAAATCAACATAGAATTTCAATTGTTTCTGATAAACTAAAATGAGATTTTAAAATCCGCATGCCCCGTTCTGCACTAGAATTTACTTTTTCAAGTCAGCTCGTTTCTGATAACCTAATTGTCCCATAGACTGATATATCAAAACATAAAGTATATTTATTAATATAACTATCTTTCAGATATGTCTAAAATTATTCCTTATGCTTGTTATCATTAAGCAACTGTATTATATGGTCTATAACCGTTTTTAAATTCTTAAAAATAATCTTAAGTTGTTCGACATCGAGATTACAAATATCATCACAACACTTCATTTTCTGAAAATCTGGAATCAATTTTTCTATTCCATATCCATCAACTTCTTTTCGCTGTTTTTTATATGGTTTGATATCTATATTATCCAAAACAAGCGCATTTTCAATTCCTATACTAATCTCAGCAGAATTTTCAAATTTCGGAATGCTCAAAGTAATAACATTATTTAATTCTTTTAATGGTTTGTTGGTATCACAGTCATATAAACAAACACTTTTTACCGCTGAATTTCTGGCTATCAAAAAGGATACAGCCTTATTCAATGCATCTTTACCGGTATTTGCCTCCTGCCCCTTTTCATCAATATATCCAATCCACTTGAATTTAAAATCTACATCATACCCATAAACTTCAAGTGCTTTCTTAAAATATTTTTCATCCGTTCTACCTTCTAAGTAAACAACTGGTTGTTCATCAACCGGTAAATCAATTTGAAAGGCATCTTGAACTGCTTCTATAGAATTACACTTAAAATATTCCGGTTTATCTTTCACAACAATATCTCCATTATCATCACGCGAAAAAATTATTACTTTATCATTTCTTCGTGTGTCATTATGAATTACAAACGGTGAATGTGTAACAGCAAAAATTTGAGAAGTCTGTTCTCCACAATTTGTAAATATACCTTTATAATAATCCATTACCTTTACTTGCCAATTTGGATGAAGACTTATTTCTGGTTCATCAATAAACACAAAAGCTCCATTTGTTGCATTTACATCCTTAAGCAAAAAGCAGCCACGATAAACCACTTGTTTTTCACCAGAACTTAAATTATCAATCGGAATGTCTATACCATTCTTTCGAAAAAGAATCAATTTCTTACCTCCCACGTTTTCTATTCGACTATATTTTAAGCTTTCAAACATCCTATTAAATGCGGTTGTAAATCGGGGCATACGCTCTTGAAAAACAATATCCTCAACAGATTGTTTTAATTCTTTTGCAGTTCTATACGCACGAGCTAACTCTCCATCATCCATGGACTGTATATCAACAAGTAGTTGATTAATTTGTGTCGGTAGTTTTTCTGTTGAACGTCTACTATCTTTTATCGAATCAAGTGTTAAACTCGTCACAGTTGAAACATCATCTGCATGAAAATTTATATCAACATCAGAAAAAATACCACTAAACGGATATCTGTTCTTTATATCACCAGATCCAATATATGTATTCATTCCTTGTTCGTCATTAGCATATATATAATTTTTACCATTAATCTCTTTTAAGTAATATCTAATACTAAAAATTTTTCCCTTATATTCAAACTCAACTAACACAGGATATTTAACTGTATAAGATGCTATTTCGTATAGCGCATTTATAATCGTGCTTTTTCCTGTTCCATTTTCGCCAGCAAAGATTATTGTATCGAATGCTTTCCCATCTTTTCCACAAAAATCGAGTTCCAAATTTTTCAAAATAGGATGCTCTTGAAATTTGATTTTTCTGATTTTATACATAATAATTCCTCTTTCACGTTAATTTTTTCAAATATATAAAAGATTATATTAAAAATATATCATACATCATCTAATAAATAAATTCACAGTTGAAATTTTACAACGATAACAAATTTGATATTTGTTTATGACAAATACAGCTATTAGAAAAACAACAGGCAATCGTGTAGACTGCCTGTCATTTAAAATAATTCATTAGAAATTTTTATTTATTCAAACTCGGCAAATCCAAAGATATTTTTAAACATATTTGTTTAGTTTTTATCTTTTTTCTACCGTTATTTTATCTCTGTTACATATATTATTTTGGCTCGCTGATTTTCTGTTGCCAATTTGTTGCCATAAAATCTATATTATCCTGATTTTGGAGATACCCTGATTTCAAAAGGGGAGTCTATTTCCCCCTTGAAAAGCACCTCGCTCTCCCCCTACTGTATTTTTTCTTTAGAATGGAGAGTCAGGGAGTTGCCTTTTTTGATATTGGTTGAACCATCGCATTAGCTTCGCGTTGTTTCGTATTCCAATCACATATTTCAAAATTTTCATTGTACCATCTTATATTGGACATTCCATATACATTTCCCATTTTTAATCCTTGATAATATGCTTGTCCATCTACAATCGTTCCATGATACATGCCATTGAATTTGCTTCCATTATATAGACCAACTAGTTGCGGAATCCCTCCTGTATGCTTATCCTTGACATTTTTTACAATATCACAAAAGCAATGGAAATAATTTCTACTTGTGCTTTCGTTATTTCCATTTTTGAACCTCAAAAAGTTCTCATCATATTCTTTTTTCCCACTTCCATCTGAAAAAAGGTTCTTTGACTTCTTAAAATCAGTATGTATTTTTATGTTCTCCCATATTATTCCATTCCAAAAGTATACGTTCGCATCAAATATTCTTTTTTTATTTCGCCCTATATGATATATTTTAATAATTCCATTATTAAGTTTGTATGCTGAATGTGCTCTTTTGATTTCATTAAAAATAATCTCACTTCTATCTTGATAATCCATGTCTGCTGATAACAACATTCCCACATCACACATACTTGTTAAGCGAGTTAATATCTGATATGTAAATAATGTTTCTCCACAATACCCTAATATATCAGGAGTATTTTTTAATGCAAATGTCTTTTGGCTATAATCATAAAAGTTCCTATTATCAGAAATTCTACTATCACTGGCTATATATGCAGAACATGGGCCTCTCTGATCACAAGCCAACCACCCTACAATTAATGTCATTTTTACTAATTCCTCTTTGCAAATCCATTCTAAAAATCCATAAACTTTATGAACTTTTAGAGTGGATTTGCACCACTATCTTTTATCATCTGATAAACGTCTTACTCTTAGACCACTAGAACCATGTTCGGTATTATTTTATCACTCTTGCCCCCATTATACAACATATTTCCAAATGGTAATCTAATGTAAAAAATGAAATTCTAAATTCCACCACCTACTTGCACTGGAATTTACTTTTTCAAGTCAGCAATCATTTCAAATCTAATACTTTCTCTATCTTCAATTTCTTTGCATCTATCATTCTCAAAATAAATGCCTCATATCCTTCATCAGGATAATTGGGATTATCCTTTTCCTCATATTCATCTGGAGTTCCATACAGTGCCCCTATACGTTCTCCAAATACTTTTAGCGCTGCTGCAAAATTTGGTTGAGAGCCTTTTCGAACTAACACACGTATTTTTTGAGGCAATTCTGAATACAGTTTTTTTAATTGCTCCAGATGTTGGTCTAAAGACATATCCGTATTTTCTGAATATATAGTTGCAATTTTTCTTTCAATTATTCTGTTAATTTCTTCAGATGTTGCCTTTTCTGACTTTGTCCCTCTTCTAACATATATTACATCTTTTTCTATTTTTTCAGATTGTCCAAGTGATACAAAAGGTAATCTTTCTGGAGTATCATGTATAACCATGATTTGAAACTTTTTATTTTCAAATTCTCCATAAACATCCGAATCAAAAACAAAATTAAATACCTCATAATCCAAACTCGATGAAACAAGCCTAGAAATACTATTACTAATGTCAGCAGTATCCTTCAGATTATCCAGTCCTAAAACATCAAATGTATTATCTTCATTTTCCTTTACACCGAATATGATAATTCCTCCACCATTATTTGCCATAGCCAACATAATTTTTGCCAACGGACCTTTGTCTATCCAAGTCTCTTTAAAATCCATTTCATTTAATTCACCACATGACTTTTTCATAAAATCCCGAAAATTGTCTTTTGTTGGTTCTTTAAGAAACTGATCATAAAAATGATCTTTAATTTGTGGATTCATCCAATTTACCTCTCTATTCTCCTTATATTATTCAATTTTTTTATTTATTGCTTCAATCCACCCACTGTCATCACTCTCAAACAGCTTTATGAACTTTCCAAAATTACTGCTACCAGTAACAGAATCATCCGAATCCAACTTTCTCACTCGTTGACTCATATCCACATAATTCTCCGCAGTAACATGTTCCATAACCTCATGAATCTGATCCGCTCTCCCTTTATAATTCTCCACCCCGGTATATTCCTTTATCAAGGGAGCGTTCACTGGTTTTGCTGGTGATTTCAAATTTTTATCGGTCCAGTGCTTAGATATAATCTGCATCGTACAAGGATTTCCAAATATAATCACTTCATCTGCAGCATTATCCACACCATGAAACTCATTAATCTTACGTTTAATGTCTTCATACTGCTCATGAGGTTTCTTTTCTGTATCACAGAATACAAGTACAAGTTCGTCTGCTCCATTTTGATAGCGGTCCTGATATCTCGCCGGAATATTTCCATTTCCACCGGCATTAACCAATGAGATATCATATTGCTCGTTCCACACTTTTAAATTCTTTAACCGATTTAGATATTCATATTCCTCATTGCCTTCGCAGATAATGCAAATTTTGTGATTATCCAAAAACTTAGGGAGCTTATTTGGCATCGGCATCATCCCCCCTTACATCACCTTTAATACTAAGCAAGGAGTTAATCAATTCGGGATCTGGTAAAGCTCCAAGCGCACCTTTCCTATATTTTTCCATAACATCTGTCGTATCTCTCACACCCTGCTGTGCAGTAAAATCGGCAAGTGAATACACATATACGCCTTCTTTATCTTTATGGACAAACCAAATCTGCTCCTTTCGGAACATTCTCTTGCAATCCATAAGATTAATGTCATGAACTGTAAATATCATCTGTGCGCTTGTATTCAATTCATTATTAAACATCGCAACAATCGCCCTGGTAAGTTTGAAATGAATACTACTATCCAGCTCATCCACGACTAAAATTCTGCCCTGTTCAAGTGCTTCAATTACATAACTGGCAATAGCTGCAATCTTCTTTGTTCCTGTGGAGTCAAACATCATACTTGGTACATGGATTCTCTTATATGTGGATACCAATCGGATTTGATCCATAATATTCTCCGGAATATCAAGCACTTTCTCATCTGGCTTTTCATCACCTTCACCAGTTTTCAGTTGTATCTTATCCATATCCACATATTCAAAATTATCCATATACAAGTCTGCATTTTTTATGAACTCAACAACTTTTTGCTGCAACTGATTCTTATTCTTCATGAGTTCAATCGTGTGCTGCATAGGTATGTTATTCATATTGATGATATCAATTTTTTCTGCAAATCCGACAAGAATCTGCTTCATCTCATTGATATGTTCGAATTTACTTGTATCTACCACATAGCATAACAAATTATTCTTTGATACAACTGAAATCATAGTCTGAACAGATTCATCAATACACTCATATATTTCACTAACAGTATCTTTTTTCAACCAACAAACTTCCTTTTCGTTGTTGTACTTATCTTTAAATATCTCCGAAAATGACTCATATATATATTCTTCTTTTTCTGCGTCATACTTAAAATCATAAGAAAATTTTCTTCCAGATGCCATAAATGTAACACCTAATTCGCATACATCACTATCAGTAAATATATTCGGCATCAGTCCATTTTTCTTATTTAAAAGCACATTTCTTATTGCCCTAATACACTTAATTAAACATGTTTTCCCTGCATTGTTTGGTCCATATATTCCTACCGTTTTAAGGACATTAAAATTGTTCTCTTTATGAACATTGGCTCCAAATTTCTTATTTCGCATATCTGCTTTCATTGAAAATGTAATATCATCCTCAAATGCATAACAGTTTTTTGCTCTTACCTCTATAATCATGGCTCATTCCTCCAAGTCACTTTTTCTATTTACTTATCATTATTATACCACTGATTATTTTTTATGCAACTTTTTTTCACTAAATATTATTTTAAGAATTGTCAAAATCTCATCCATTAAAAAAGGACAGCCTCTTGGCTGCCCTCTTGTCATCATTTACTAACAGAACAATACTCAGAGATGAACGCTGATCTTTTTAATGCATTGGTGAAATTTCTACTTAAATATCTGCTTCCACATTTGTTGTATATAACAAGTCTAGTTCTTTCATCATCCTTCGTTCCAATATTTCTCTACCAAAGGACATCAGCAATGCTAATATCCCAATGAAAATCGAAATGATCTCATAAGCCGTCATCGGCGCCACCTCTACGTCGCAAAATACTATTTAGCATCGGTTACAATCGGAAAGTTCATTTCAACAATAAACTCTTTTTTTTCTATTTTTGCTTCAATCTCTCCATCCATCCGACTAACCAACTCCTTTGCAATAGATAGTCCCAATCCAGTAGATGTTTTACTTCTGGCAATATCTGCTTTATAAAATCGCTCAAATACCTGATCTATATTAATCTGTTCTGGATGTGTAACCTGATTGCTGATTCTAAGCACCGCCTGATTTTGATCACGTTCCAACACAATGCTAATCTTCTTTTCTCCATGATCCAGCCCATTTTTTATCACATTCTGGATAACACGGCGGAGTCCCTGCCTGTTTCCATGTATATACAACTGTTCTTCCGTAATCTGAATATCTGGCTGAATTTCCATTCTTACCCATTCATCATAGTATGAAAAAACTGTTTCTTTCAAAATCCGGTTCATACAGCACAATGTCAATTCCAAACTGTAAGATTCGTTTTTTAACTTTGTAAACATAAAAAGTTCTTCCAACATTTCATTCAGACTATGAATTCTTTCGTGGATAATGCTTAAATAACGTTTCTGATCCTCTATATTTTCACATTCTTCCATTAGCTGGAAATATCCGTCCAAAGATGTCAGTGGTGTGCGGATATCATGAGAAAGATTTGTATAAGTGTCCGCAATCAGAGCTTCTTTCTCCTGATAATGCTGCTTCTCTTTTCTTCGCAGTTCCAGAAGCTCATTCAACTTGTCAGAAAGCTTTCCTATTCCACCCACATCAAATTCATGGTTAATCAACATGTTACTGTCATGTTTCATCATAAACGCCAATTGGCGGCAGATGTCTTTCACCTGCCGCTGGTATTTCCACATAATAATAAATTGTAAGATAATAATTCCTGCTAATATCCCAATTACGATATACATCCGTTAAATATCCCTCTTTTGAAAAACAACGCTGCTTACTGATATCATCATAACGATGAACACTATTGCCACACCAAATGCCGCCAAACACTCATTTCCACTCGGATTCATAGGAAGCAGTGATAATTTTCCTGTTATCGTATACTTATAAATCTGGAAATTCTGAATTCCTATTTTTTGAATGGCACTATTAATCACCCCATACACAATGGTCATTACATTCATGCTAAGACAGACAGCAATGACCATGCTGATTACATTATTTTTCAAAATAATTGCAATCGCCATACAAATCAGCACAAGTGCATAATGAAGAGCCAGTTCAGTCACAAAATAAGATAAAATTGCCTTTGTATTTCCCCATTCCAATTCCCCGAAAACAATACCATTCGCCGCTGCCTGAAATAAGAATGCACCTGCCATTGTCAGTACCGTAAAGACAGCCAAGGCAATTGCCCTGGAAAAAATCAGAGTTCCTCTATTTCTAACCTGACCTCCTATATTCTTAATATATCCGCTACTGATATCCGCTGTTGAAAACAGAACAGTAAAAATCACCAAAAGCAGTGCATACAATTTTCCTTGGGAATTGGCAAAAAAGATATCATATACCGTCACCTTTTCTCCCGGCTCCGTAGGCAGCGTTACCATCATTCCCACATTAATATTATCCACAGTAGGTTCAGTAACCTGCTCCTGTTTCATGGCATCCTTTTCAGTCAAAAGCTCATAATCCGTCTTGCACAAAGATGTTGTAATCAATAATATTGCTGCCAGTACGATCCAGATTACATACATACTTTTGGTTTTAAGCATCCGGTATAAATCCATTTTTATTATATTAAGCATGATCCGCACCTCCCGTCAGATTCAGAAAATAAGTTTCCAGTTCTTCACTGGTTATGGAAATCCCTTTTACCGGAATTCCTGACTTTGCAAGTTCCATATTCAACGCTGCACTTTCATTCAATCGTTCAAAAATATGAATATGCTCTTTATCTGTTACCTGATAGTTGGTAAATCCCATAGAATCCAGCACCGGAATCGCCTGTTTCGGATGATCCAATGTCAACTCTATCCGTTCACTGCATCTTCTTATTAATTCTTCTCTTGTAATTTCCTGTAATAAACTTCCATTATGAATAATTCCATAATCAGTAGCAATCTTCGATAATTCCTCAAGAATATGACTGGAAATGCATATTGTCATATTCTTCTCTTTCTGAAGTCTCTGAATCGTATCCCGGATCTCTGCAATACCCTGTGGATCCAATCCATTGATTGGCTCATCAAGAACTAATAAATCTGGTTCTCCAACCAAAGCAAGGCCAATTCCCAAACGCTGTTTCATTCCAAGTGAAAAATGTTTTGTTTTTTTCTTTCCCACATCCTCCAGACCGATAATTCTCAATATTTCTTCAATATAACTTTTTTTCTTTATTCCAAACAGCTTGCATTTGATATTCAGATTTTCATATGCAGTCATATCTCCATAAAGTCCCGGTGCCTCAATCAGACATCCTATCCGTGATCGAACTTTTTGCAAATCCTTTCCCTTGTATCCGAACATCTCGATTTCTCCACAAGTTGGCTTGGAAAGTCCACTGATCATCTTCAGACAAGTTGTCTTCCCAGCTCCATTCCGACCGATAAAACCATAAATAGCACCTTTTTTAATATGCATATTGACACTGTCCACAGCTTTATGGTGTCCATATTGCTTAGTCAAATTTCTTGTTTCCAATAACATTTCGCTCAAGTTTTTCATCTCCTTTTTCTTATCTGCATTTATCATAAAGGAATAATCCTAATCAAACGCAAATAAATAGTAAAAAAAGAGTAAAGATTATAGATGAAGACGATAACCGATTCCCCAGACTGTTTCAATATATTCCTCAGATGTAACTGTTTTTATCTTTTTACGAATATTGCTTATATGTACATCCAGAGTTTTTGTTTCACCCATATATGGTTCGTCCCACGCATATTCAAAAATGTCCTCTTTACTGAAAACCTGCTTCGGATTTCTGAGCAGTAATTCTAAAATCGCAAACTCCTGTCTTGTTATCTTAGGAAGTATTTTTCCACCAATGCTGACCTGAAAAGTAGCTTTGTTCAATACCATCTCTCTGAACGAAAGGTTAGATTCTTTTATTTCCTTTTCTTCTGTATGACGAAGCTGTACCTGAATTCTTGCCAATACCTCTCTGATTTCAAAAGGTTTCGTTATATAATCATCAGCCCCACTAGTTAAAACCTTTACCTTTTCATCCAAGCTATCTTTCGCAGTCAAAACAATAACCGGAAGATTTCCCTTTTTCCGTATTTCCTCCAGAACTGCTTCTCCTGTAATTCCCGGCAACATCAAATCCAGCAACACCAGTGCATAGCTATGCTCCTGCATATTCAAAAGTAGCTTTGCCTCAGTTCCGGAAAACGCCTGCTCACAGGAATAGCCTGCTTTGGATAATGCTTCCTGAAGCAGATTATTGATATTTGTATCATCTTCTACAATCAGTATTTTCTGCATGATAGTTCTCTCCTCTATTTTACACTGTGAAAACATTATTTTCTTGCATTATACGCTTTTCCCTTTTTTCCCGCAATTACTCCCCACAGATTCCCGGAATTCTCCAGCACATAACATACTTTTTGTTCCAGCTGAACTTATAATTTTCAGTATTCCTGTGCTTCCAAGATGCATATATCACTTTTTCCTTACCATTATGCCTTTATTTCTCCATCAGTGCTTTCGCAACCCTTATCCCGCCCACAAATAGAGCCAAACTAGAGCCATTTGATAAAACAAATGCCGGAAGCCCGCATAAATACAGGCTTTCGGCATTTTAGTCCGTTATTCAAACTCGACAAATCCTAATCAATTTTGTTTAGAGATTATTCTCTGTCGTATTCGTGGCGCTTTTGATTATTTGATATATCCATATTATCCTGCCTATATGGGCTAATGTTATCAATTTGTTATCGGGGTTGATAACACTCGCTCTGTAACTGCGGATAATAGCAATATGTTTCATGTTATATTATAAGCGATTTTGCTTAGAAAATCAATAGTTCAAACCGCCAATTTACTGTAATTCACAAACCATTATATATTCTTCTTCCGTTTCGCTTACCACCTTAAAACCTATCTTTTGGTACATATTAACTGCATAGTTTTCTTTCTGGACAGATAAAGATGTCTGTTTATATCCCTTTTCTTTTAAAAGGTGCAATATAGCTTTCATAAGTGCTGTACCAATGCCTAAATGTCTATATTCGCCATAAAGTGATATGGCAAGCGACGGTGTTTCATCGTCAATATGCCCGTAATCATTCATAATACGCCCCCACACCGCACCTACAATTTTTCCTTTTACTTCCGCAACTAAGCACCAATCATCTTCTTTTCCAAAATCGGCAATATATACTTGCAACTCCGACTGTTCAATGATAGCCTTTGGCGGCTTTTCCATACTCTCTGGAATAAAAATTGCTTCATACAGAAAATCTGATAATATTGGATACTCTTCTTCCTTAATCTCTCGAATTATATAATTCATATTCTATCAATTCCTTATATTCATAAATTCAACAAATTAGATTTTGTCGCTTTGCTATTCAGCTATGTATTTTTGCTCCAAATCCTTTAATAACCGTTACCTGCAAATCCTTTGCGTTAATCAAACTTTCCTGCTTGCATTTCGGGCAGTAGAGCGGGAAATTTTTCAGTTCCGTATCTGCCCGTAGCTGCAATCTCGTTTTGTTTCCGCAGACAGGGCAGAGTATCCATTTACTATCTTCCATAGAAATCCTCCTGCGTTACTTTGCTCTGCCTCGTTGCTCCAATTCCGCACCGTAGCGAACAACCATTGCAAGTAAAATCAAGCAAATGCCGATACCAATGCCACCGCCGTTATCCATCCGTTCTGATATAAATGCAAACTTTTCCATCGCAGAGGAAAATGCTGCTGATAAAACATCTACAACAATAAAGAGTATTCCGAGCTTCGTTATGCTTTTTGCTCCTGTTTCAGTAAAAGGTGTTCCCTCGCTCAGTTCCAACTTAAAATATCTACAAACACAAATAGCTTCAATCGCTCCGAAAACCAAAACCACGCTTTCACAGAGCAGGGCTATTCCTATTTCACGATTGTCAATCGTTCTGTCAGCTTCTATAAGTAACCTTTGCAGAAGCTCGCCAAATGGAAGTTTATCTGCCATCAAACTTACGCTGCCAACCACTAATGTAAAAGCAATCGCCACAAAACTGAATCCCATTACAATCTTCGTTAGTGTTTGAAAGACCTTCATTGTCTTTTGGATTTTTTCAAGATTATTCATTTTTACACTCCTTCGTCTTTAATCGTTGCAAATAACAAGCTCACTTTTAATGCCGTTCAGTTCTATGACATTTTCCGCATCGGGCGTGTCAAAGCGTTCCGTCTTCGTTCTGGAGCGTAGAGAGGGTATTAGATACCAGACGGACACGGATTTTCTCTCCCTCATAACCAGACAATACAAATTGCTTTGCTCCACCGAATTTCATATCATAGCGTTTCGGCTCGTCAATATCGTATTCCGTAACGCTTTCAAAAAGATACTCGTTTGATTTTTTCATTCCTCTTTCATTGGAAAGTAGCTCGTCAATGGAAATGTCAAACAGGGCAGAGATAGCCATCATATTTTCAATGTCGGGAATGCCTGTTTCAGTTTCCCATTTTGTAACCGCCTGTCTTGACACGCCTAACTTCTCCGCAAGCTGTTCCTGCGAAAGTCCTGCCTTCTTGCGGATAGATTTTAGTTTTTCTGCAAATGTCATTCTCGTGACCTCCTTATGTTGATACGCCAAGTATAGAAAACCGTGCTTTGCATTACAAGCAAGCAGAGATGACATTCGGAATTTTCCTGCTACTTTGCGTTGCATTTACTGATTTTGAGCAAAATATTTGATATATCACTCACTGATTTATCATTTTCACATCTGCCAGTAACCGAGATTTCGTTTTGCCCCACATTATTTCCACGGTCTGCCGCTGTCAAGCCAACCTTGCTCCGCCCAATACTTTCCGTCAAGGTATTCAGGGTCTGATTGATGTATGGATTGCTGCATCATACGGCAGACGAGAAACTTGAATTTCGTAATCAAATTTGTGTGTGCGGGCTTTGTATAATCTATATGAGCAAACTTTCGGGATAGCTTTTGAATCTTTCCCGTAAGCTCGGCTTGTTTCTTTTGGGAAAGCTTTTCCCAAACAATATCGCTCATCAAAGCACCAGTAAATATCCCGATTTTAGAAATTCCCCACCAAGATAAACTATGCTTCATATCTTTCGCCGCAGATTTTGTTCCACTGCCTAAGCATTGCGTTATAATTACCGCACGCTTTCCAAACATTTCAGGAGCAGGACGGTGCGGTATCCAGCGGTAAGCGAAATGGTCAAGAAATGCTTTCATTGCTCCCGTAGCGTGAAACACATAGGCAGGGGATGTCATTACAATCAAGTCTGCTTCCAAAAGTGATTTGTCAATTTTCCCAATATATTCTGCGTCCTTGCAAGTGCTTTCACCCTTTAATGTACAACTCAAGCAACCAGTACAGAAGCTCGGACAGTCCTTCGGAAGATAGTATTCTGTAATATTCGCTTTATCCTTAAACTCTGCTAAAAACATCTCTTTCAAACGGTAGGTAACACCGTGTTTTTCTGTTCCGTTTATCACTGTTATATTCACTCTTTATACCTCCAAAATATCATGTAAAACTTGTGTATGAAAATTCTTGCGGTTTTCTCTCTTTCTAAGGTCAATCCCCAATGTTTGCGATATGATTTCGTATCGCAGAAACATTTGCTGCATAACGGTAATCAAATACAGCGTTTTTCGCCTTATCGCCGCTTCGTCAAGGTCAGGACGGCAGGCTGCAACAAGCGGAAGATATGCCGCATAAGTTCTGTAAGTGTTGTCATTTTCTTTCGGTGACTGCATATCGGTAAGAACAGAAATTTTGGAAATGGCATAATGTTCAAACAGAAAATCAAGCGTCATATTGCCGAGATACTCCAACTTCTCAAAAGGAGTAAAACCGTCTGTTTTCTCTCGTATATTCTGAAAATGCTCGACTGTTCCGTTTATCATACGCTCAATACATTGCTCGATGAGTTTATCCTTGTTTCCAAAATGATAATTTACAAGTCCTAATCCAACACCTGCTCTTTTGCATATCTCACGGACTGTAACTTCTTCTAAATGCTCCCCTTTTTCCTCAATGAGTTTAATCGTTGCCTGTATGATTGCTTCTTTATTATCCACACTATACCTCCTATTGAACGACGTTCAATTATATTATACTGAACGCCGTTCAAAAAATCAAGAGATTGCGACAAACAAGTGGAGATATAACGATTTTCGGTGTCAAAACGCCTTGTTTAAGCAGATAAGAGAGTAAAAAAATAGCGGGTAAGGAGTTTATCCCTACCCACCACAATTTTACGGTTATATGCGTTATAATTCTTTAATTGTAGATGATTTCCTTATTGACAAGCTCCATCGCACACGCTCGAATGTTATTCATTCGCCTCGTCCACTCTAAGCCATTTGCCGCTTTAAACTGTTCAGTCACGCCCTCACGCTCCGCCATCTGTTCTACCAACCGAAAAAACATTTCCTCTGCCTGCTCGTCAATATCAGCAAGATAGCTGTTCAGCTTGCCGCTTGTGAGCAGATTAGTGTAGATTGCTCTTTTATGCTCTCGCAGATAGCGTTTGTGCCTCTGCCCCCATACGCCGATAGGCTTATTTTCTTTTTCGGCTGGTAGAGTAAGGCAGGGGATAAAATAATCCCCTTGCCGTACATAAGTGCCGCCCATTTCTTCAAAAATTGTCTTTGCCATTGTCTGTTCCTACCTTTCGTATTGATTATTTCTAAAGCGTGTGCCACGCTGTTTAGACTGTCTTGCCTGTTCTAACAGGCTGTCAATCTGTCTGCTGCCGAATACCTTTCTCAGCAGCTTGTAGTCCTTAATTTCTTCCCTCAATCTGTTATTGTCGGAAGTCAACTGCCTATTTTGACTTTTAAGCCGTTCATTGCTACGGTACAGACTGGCGTTTGTCTGATTGAGCCTTTGGTAATCGTCAATCGCTTGAAAGCACCGCACCATAAGCGTTTTAATGAGGGATTTCAACCGCTTAATTAACGGCTCGGCAACCTTGCTCTTATAACTTTTTGCAGTCATAAAGCCTTGTGGTTCGGATAACTGATATTCGGGGGCATTCTCCAGTGCGCTCTGCATTTGTGAGAGTGCAGTTGTACCCTTATCAAAGTTCTCAATACGCTTGGAAAGAGTTTCAAATTCTGTTTGCTTATCTGTGATTTTATTTTCCAATCGCTCGATTTCCTCTGTCCGTTGTTGCTTTTTATAATCCAAAACAGAGAGATGTTTTTCGTGCGTTCCTTTACGTTCCCACTTAATTCCGTATCGTTCCATAACGGCGGCAAGCTGTTTTTTTTCGGACTGTACCCACTGATTCCACTCTGTTTCGCTGCGGGAGCCGCCCTTAAATCCCTGCGCCGCTAACGCTTGTTTGAGTGATACTCTCGTATCCAATCCCCGCTTGCTGCCAGTAGTGAACGGAACAAAATCAATATGCAGGTGCGGCGTTGCCTCGTCCATATGCAGATGCGCTGAGAACACTCTAAGCTGTGAATTTCTCTCTTGAAAGCCACGATAATACTCATCTAAGACCTGCCTTGCAAGCTGTCCGTTCTCACTTTCAGCACTCATATTTTCCTTATCGCCTATCTGCAAAATCAGTTCGTGGAACGGCTTTTCCTGTTTGGAGCTTCGGATTTTTTCATAGTAGTTTTCTATCTTTCGGTCTGCTCTTGTCTGCTTGGCGTTGTACCTTCCCAGTGCTTCATCAAACAATTCGTGATAGACCTTTTTAATATTCTCGTTGCAGTAATCTATATTGAGATGGGAACGGTCAGCGTTCACATTTTCTGCTTTGAATTTACGGCTGTTATGATTGACCGAGCCTTTCCCGACCATTGCGCTTATCGTTCTTTGCATAAATCGTTTCCTCTCCTTTCTGCGCCGACAGGCGCAAGCCTTTGTTACTTTCTGCGAAAGTAACGCAAAAGCACTTTTGTCAGCTCCGCCAACAAAAATGCAACCTGCAAGCAGGTTTTGCGCTCTCCGAGGGGTGAGCGTGTGCCAGTGGCACACAAGCTGCGAACCGACCGAGTCGGCAGACGAGACAGAGCCGCCTTTGAAAAGGCGCTCTCTGCACTCTCCGCCAAACTTTAATCGGTGTCAATGTGTGACGATGGTGACAATGTTTGAGATACCAGTGCCACTCCCAAAACATTGTCACCTTTGACACCGTTTGTCACGCCGCTCCATCGGTTTCTTTCCAAAGCGAAACCTTTCTGCCATCGTGCGTGCGGCTGTTCTGATAGCGGATACCATAATCACGGAACAGCCTGCTTGCGTTAATACTAAGCCTAAGTGAAAGCACATTCGGTTTTATATCCACACCAAGCCTTTCACAAAGTTCAGAAGCTGTTCCTTCCCATCTACTACTTTCCGAAAAAAGAGTAACTGCAATTTTTTCGAGCAACGGCTCAGACGGCTCTTTCCACAACTCCGTTTCTGATTTTTCAAAGTTCCACACCAAACGCTCGGTATCTCTCACAAGATGAATTTTCATATCCTGCTGATCCCTGCCCGCCACATCGAGCGTAGCATTATTGGAAGTTCTCTTTTCCTTACTGAGAACAAAAGCTCCGTCCGCCGCACCCATCAGTCCATTCGTTCCCGAAATCATATCGAAAATATCTTCCGCTTTCTGTTTTCGGGTATGATGAACGATAAGCATTGTAACTTTATAACTGTCCGCCAACGCTTTGAGCCTCGCCACAATGTCATAGTCGCTTGCGTAACTGTAATCTGCCCCGCCAGCTTCACGGACACGTTTTAAGGTGTCTATGATTATTAAACCTGTATCGGGGTGTTCCTGCATAAATCCTCTGATTTGTTCTTCCAAACCGCCATTGACCGTTTTACTCTCCGTTGCAAAATATAAATCGCCTGCTTCTTCCGCACCGAACATCTGAAACAACCGTTTCTGCAAGCGAGGGTAATCATCTTCAAGTGCGAAATAGAGCACCGTTGTTTTTCTCACCTTATAATCCCACAGCGGTGTTCCTGTGCTGATATGGTAAGCGAGCTGTGCCATCATAAAACTTTTACCCACCTTTGGGGAACCTACAAAAAGGTAAGTTCCCCTCTGGAGCAGACCGTCAATCAGCGGCGTCTGTATATCAAATACGGTGTCATACAAAGCTGCCATTGATACTGTCTTGAGATATGAGGGGGATAACTGCCGCAGCATTTCCCTCTGCATTTCCTCAAAGCTCTTGATATTTTCGTTATAGTCGGATATACTATGGTCAGTACATTTTTGAATTGGCTGTTCCGTATCTGCGCCAACAGATACATTCGGAGCAGTCATTTCTTTTTTATTCTCCATTCCCATCTTCTCCTTTCAGACCGCCAAGAATAACGGCGATTAGTTCAATGACATTCAGCAGTTCCTCATCCACGCTGTTTCCCGCTTCAATCCTTTGCAGTTCCGCAAGGACAGCGGCAAGCTCTTGTTTCAGAGCCTTATACACCCTCGGATTGCCCTGCACCACCACATCCTGATTAAGACAGCGGCGGTAGCAGTATTCCTGCTTCGGCAATCCCGATAAGGCGACCGCTTTGTTAATGCGCTCGCTTTCTTTGGGCGATACCCGAAATCCCACCGTGATGTTTCTCCAACGGTTTTTGTTATCTCTGTTCTTAGCCGACATTTTCAAAATCTCCTTTCCCCAAATCGTCCAATTTATTTGCCATTTCCGTCTGCTTGGACGGAAACAGGTGTGCGTACTGATAAGTGATGTCAATGCTTTCGTGTCCTACACGGTCAGCAATCGCCACCGCCGAAAATCCCATATCAATCAGCAAACTTATATGGCTGTGACGCAAATCGTGAATCCGTATGCGCTTTACGCCTGCGGCTTCTGCCCCTCGATCCATCTCGTGATGAAGATAGCTTTTTGTTACCGTAAAGATACGGTCTTTCTTTTTCAAGCCATAGAGCATACCGAGATATTCCTGCATTTCTTCACAGAGAAAATGCGGCATTTTAATCGTGCGATTGCTCTTCTTCGTTTTCGGTGTGGTAATCACATCTTCGCCGTGTAAACGCTGATAGGATTTGTTAATCGTTACTGTTTCCTTATCAAAGTTGAAATCGGCGGCGGTTAAGGCTAATAATTCGCCCTCACGAATGCCGCACCAGTAGAGCATTTCAAAAGCGTAAAAGGAAACAGGTTTGTCCATTATTTCATAGGAAAATTTCTTGTATTCTTCCTTTGTCCAAAACAGCATTTCCTTGTGTTCCTCACTCCCCATATTTCCCACCTTTGCGGCAGGATTAGAACGCAATTCATAATAGCGTACAGCGTGATTGAAGATAGCCGACAACTGATTGTGCAGCGTTTTAAGGTAAGTTTGTGAGTAAGGCTTTTTCTTATCATCACGATAAGCAAGCATTTCATTCTGCCAAGTGATAATCTCCTTTGTGGAAATCTCGCTGATTTTCAACTTGCCGAAATAAGGAAGTATCTTCGTGCGAATGATATGCTCTTTTGTCAGCCAAGTGTTTTCTTTCAGACGGTTTTTCACATCATTGATATACAGTTCCGTAAAGGCTTCAAAACTCATATCAAGGTCAGACGAGTTTTGTAACTGAAACATTCGCTCCCACTCCTGCGCTTCTTTCTTTGTGGCGAAACCCCGCTTACATTTCTGCTTGCGTTCGCCTTTCCAGTTCACATACCTCGCCATCACATACCAAGTGCCGTTGTCATCATTTTTGAATACTGGCATTACTTACTCTCCTTTCCTGCTCCATAGAGCCTTTCATAAAAATACTGGCGGTTTACACGCCCTGCAATCGTAATAAATCCCTGTGCTTTCAGTTCCTCGTTCAGCTTTCTGATGAGCTTATAGGCATAGGGCTTTGATACGCTTAGTTCCTGTGCCACATCATCGGCACGGATAAATCTGTTTTCCATATCATCAGTCCTTTCATAAGATTTTTAAGTTGCCGTTCTCCCCGAATATCGTTCCTGCCCCCATTTCAGCGGCGTTATCTCGCTCTCTCTTGAATAAATCAAAAGGTCGTGGCGGAGTATCCTACTCAGACGGTCATTTGGTTTATATTAAGCATATCCGATTAGTATTTTCTATTATACTAAGCATATATGCTTGTGTCAAGAGGTTTTCGAGAAAATATTAAACTTTTTTGTTTCGTTTCCTCTTGACAATCCCTAAACATATCTGCTATACTGATTGCAGTACATAAGCAAGGAGTGTAGACACTATGGCTATTGGCGAAAGAATACATTTTTTTAGGCTTTTGCGTGGTATGACGCAAAAATATCTTGGTACGGCTGTCGGCTTTCCTGAACGGAGCGCAGATGTGCGTCTGGCACAGTACGAAACTGGCTCCCGTAAACCAAAAGCAGACTTAACGGCTGCATTGGCGCAGGTGCTTGAGGTTTCCCCGCAGGCTCTTGATGTTCCCGATATTGACAGCTACATCGGTCTTATGCACACCTTATTTACCCTTGAAGATATTTATGGTCTTACCGTCAGCGAAGCAGACGGAGAAGTCTGCCTGAAAGTCAACAAGGACAAAGGTAAGGACGCTGCCGAGCTTTCAAAAATGCTCTGCGCTTGGAAAGAACAGGCGGACAAGCTATCTTCCGAGGAAATCAGCAGGGAAGAATACGACAACTGGCGTTATTACTATCCGAAGTTCGATACCACACAAATCTGGGCGAAAGTTCCCTCAAAGGAGCTTAGTGACGCATTAGTCGAAGCATTCAAAGACAAACTCACTGACTAATAAACAGGAGGATATAATAATGATTTCAAGGCATGACGAAGAAATAATTAGTGAAATTGCTGATTTCAACACACTAACTTTAGTAACCACTGCATATACCCTATACGAAAATCTATCCACCAAAAAGCCAATATCAAAGCGTCAATTTTATCAAAAATTTGGAGATAATCTTCAAAGTTTCAAGAAAATATTTGCTGAAGATACTGACGAAAAATAATCCTTGAACGCCAAAAAAGCCCTTAGCTATGAGTTACTACCCACAGCTAAGGGCTTTATAATATGGATTTATTTTGTCATACAAAACCAACTCTAAATCATTCTGTAACCCGTAAACCACTGGATTGCAAGAATAATGGCTCTTATATGACTGTTATCAAATTGTTATCAAAAGACCTCTCGAAATGCCGTAAACTCGCATAAACACTGGGCTTTTACGACTTCTCAATTTATTCAAACTCAATCGTTCCAGGCGGCTTACTAGTCAGATCATACATTACTCTATTAACGCCCTTGACCTCATTGATAATCCTGTTCATTACCTTCTGAAGCACCTCAAATGGTATCTCTGAACAATCTGCTGTCATGAAGTCTGTTGTATTTACAGCACGGAGTGCTACGGCGTAATCGTACGTTCTGAAATCTCCCATACAGCCAACTGAACGCATGTTGGTCAGGGCTGCGAAGTACTGACCGAGGCTTCTGTCGAGGCCTGCCTTTGCGATCTCCTCACGGTAGATGGCGTCGGCATCCTGAACGATCTTGACCTTCTCGGCTGTGACCTCTCCGATGATTCTTATTCCAAGGCCTGGGCCTGGGAATGGCTGACGGAATACCAGGTACTCTGGGATTCCAAGCTCAAGGCCGGCCTTGCGGACCTCGTCCTTGAAGAGAAGACGGAGTGGCTCCACGATCTCCTTGAAATCTACATAGTCAGGAAGTCCGCCTACGTTGTGGTGGGACTTGATGACCGCTGACTTGTCAAGACCTGACTCGATGACATCAGGATATATGGTTCCCTGTACGAGGAAGTCAACGGCACCGATCTTCTTGGCCTCCTCCTCGAATACACGGATGAATTCCTCGCCTATTATCTTTCTCTTTGCCTCAGGCTCGGTTACTCCGGCAAGCTTGCTGTAGAATCTGTCCTGCGCATTTACTCTGATGAAGTTCAGGTCGTAAGGTCCATCTGGTCCGAATACCGCCTCAACTTCGTCGCCCTCGTTCTTACGGAGAAGACCGTGGTCTACGAACACACATGTGAGCTGCTTGCCTATCGCCTTGGACAGGAGAACTGCAGCTACTGATGAGTCCACACCACCTGACAGGGCGCACAGCACCTTGCCATCGCCTATCTTGGCACGGAGACTCTCTATTGTATCTTTTACAAATGAATCCATCTTCCAGTCGCCTGCACACTGGCATACATCCATGACAAATGCTCTGAGCATCTTCATGCCTTCCTCGGTGTGCATAACCTCTGGGTGGAACTGAGTCGCATACAGCTTCTTCTCAGCATTCTCCATGGCTGCCACTGGGCATACAGGAGTGTAAGCTGTCTTCTTGAAGCCCTCTGGTACCTCTGCAATATAGTCTGTGTGACTCATCCAGCAGATGGTCTTGTCATTCACATCTGCAAACAGCTTGGATGTCTTGTCAACCTCAACCTCTGTTCTTCCATACTCGCTGACAGGGGCCGTGCTGACCTTGCCGCCCAGCAGATGAGCCATGAGCTGTGAACCATAACATATTCCGAGAATAGGAATACCCAGTTCGAATATCTCCTTGCTGCAGCTAGGTGATTCGTCTTTGTATACGCTGTTTGGTCCGCCGGTAAAGATGATTCCCTTAGGGTTCATCTCTTTGATCTTCTCCAGCGGCAATGTGTACGGATGTACTTCGGCATATACATTACACTCTCTTACGCGTCTGGCGATCAGCTGGTTGTACTGTCCGCCAAAGTCCAATACGATAATCAGTTCCTTATCCATGTATATCTCCTTTGTTGCCTTTTATTACTTATAACAGATTCCTGAACATTTCCTAGTATAACACAATATGCAGCACTTTTGTGCTGCATATTATCTAAAAATTATGTTGTTTTAATTATTTATGCATTTTACATATACGATAGCATTCGAACAGATACTTCACTGACAAATTTATATAACGCAGTAACGTCATCTGCCCTGCCCACTCAATATTGAAATCTATTATATAACTATATTTATACCAATCTCTATCTTAATCCCTACTTCAGCTTCTCCTTCAGAACCTCAATACCCTTCTGGTACTGGCTGTCATTCTTGCCCTGGAAATCCTCATAGGTATAATCATCTGGAAGATCCACTTCAATATCAGGCGCAACACCCTTCTTGTGGATATCGTTGTCGTCGTGTGTGAAATACTTCTGTGTCGTGAGCTTGATCGCTGTGCCATCACCAAGTGGTATAACGCTCTGCACGATTCCCTTACCGTAGGTATTCTTTCCTACAACAGTTGCAGCCCCGAATTCCTTGAGTGCCGATGTAAGTATCTCTGACGCACTGGCACTGTACTCATTTGTCAGGACTACCATAGGCATATCGAGGTATTCATCATCTGTCGATTTATACTCGTCCACAACCTTGCCGGTCTTGTCCTTGATGGACACTATGGTTCCCTCTGGGAGCAGATAGTCGCAAATGTTTACGACCGTGGTGAGCATTCCACCCGGATCACTTCTGACATCGATCATCAGTGCCTGCATGCCCTCATTCTTGAGCTCCTCAACTGCCTTCTGGAAAAGCTCGTCTGTGTTGTCTATGAACTGCGTGATCCTCACATATCCAATCTTGTCGTCTATCATAAATGATGATACCGTGCTGTACTCAACGATCTCCCTGGTGATGGTGACATCGTGGTAAGCCTTATCACGCTCCCTGTATATCTTCAGCGTAACATCAGTTCCAGCATCGCCTCTTATGAGTGATACGAGGTAGTCAAGATCATCGTCTGTAGTGATCTCGTGATCATCTATCTGTACAATAATGTCATCAGGCTGTATATCCACCTTCTCAGCCGGTGCACCCTCAAGGATATTTACCGCACGGACATATCCCGTATCCTCATCCTTGCTGACCGTAACTCCGATTCCGGCATACTCACCCGAATCATCCTCCTGCAGCTTGGCATACTCTTCCTTGGTGTAATACTGTGCATACGGATCGTCAAGGGATTCCATTATACCCTTGTATATGCCCTCCCTGATCGTATCATCGTCAATATCATTGTAATAATAATTGTCTATGATACTCTCGATCTTCGCTGTCTTGTCAAGTACGTCCGCATCCAACAAATTGCCATCATAGGTTATCTTGGTGGAACTGCCGGTTTTGCCGCTGAGTGTGCCACTGAACACACCTGATGTACCGCAGCCCGTCAGACCGATCACCGTACTTGCCAGCACCGCTGTCACTACTGTCTTCTTCAACATTTTCCTCATATCATTATCTCCTAACCTTGTATTGCCATCAAATACCTGAATCTCTCCATATCCCCTGCCCGGTCTACTGTCCAAGGAAGTCATGCGGATTGACATACGTTCCGTCTATCGACACGCCAAAATGGCAATGCGGACCTGTCGACACACCCGTACTTCCTGCCTTTGCTATGACCTGACCTTTCACAACCTTGTCGCCAACATTTACACATAGCTGTGAGTTGTGCATATATACCGTACATATTCCGCCGCCGTGGCTGATCATGACCATGTTGCCACCGCCGCCATTGTAGCAGGACATCACGACTGTGCCGGCCTCCGCCGCAACAATATCTGTTCCATAATCACAGCCTATATCAAGTCCCTGATGATATGTACTTGCTCCCGCTGTAGGAGCATCTCGGTAACCAAATTCATCCGTGATAACACCTCCGGTCGATACCGGCCACATGAATTTGCCCTTATATTTGGAGGTGTCGTATACCTTTCCATCTTTCGTATACGCACCCGTACCATTTGCATTTGCCTTGCCCATCTCCTGTCTGGATATCTCCGCGATACGTCTCTCGGCTTCCTCACGGGCCACAGTGAACTTGTTCATCAACGACTTCTGGGCTTCTATATCACCATCATATCTGGTGATCTCTTCCTGCTTCTGATCTATAATGGTCTGCAGTTCAGCCTCGTTACTCTCCAGATCCGTCTTGACCGACTCCACCTGTCTGAGGTCAGATTCAAGCTGCGCCTCATAATTTGCTATATCTGTCTTGGTCTTGATCAGCTTTGCAAGCTGCCTCTGATCGTATTCCGATATCTGGTCTATATACTCTGATTTGTTCAGGAGATCGCTGAATGATATGGATTTGAGCAGGGCATCGACATATTCCGTCTCCCCCTCCTCATACAGATACTGTATTCTCTGCTTCATCGCCTCATACTGCTCATCCTCTGCCTTCTGAGCTTCATCCAGACTTTTCTGAGTTGTGTCTATCTCCGTCTGGAGCTCGTCTGTCTGCTCCTGCAGGCTCGTTATCTGAGTCTGGACGGATGTCATCTTGGCATCCAGATCCGCAACGTCCTGAACGATCTTGTTCTGCTGTTCCTCCAGAGAATCCAGAACGTCCTTGGCATTCTTCTCGTTTTCACTGGCATCATCCTTCTGACGCTCAGCCTCTTCCTTCGTCATGGCATATGCCATATTTCCCCCGGTCTGAGACGCAGCCATGCCCCCCATGACTACACATCCCGCAACAAGCAATGCCATCCTTCTGATATTCCCTTTTACATTGACTTTCTTTTTCATAATCTACTACTCCTTGTTATCCCCATCTAACAATTAACTAGTATATCTTATGTCGTCGTGCGTGAGCGCGATGACCTGCGCACGCATCAGCGTGCTTCATTATATTATATCGCCTGCCGGCTCAATGAGGGCATTCGCATTATGACGTCTTGCGCAAGCGCATCCGTCGCAATGCTCATTATATCATACTCTCAAATGCTTCCTCGTGGTAAGGATACTTCCTACCAGTCCAACACCGATACCAAGCACAAGTCCAACCGGTATCATGGTCTTGAACAGGTCATGCTGGCTCACAAATGCAAACAGCGTTGTGACAACCTTAAATCTTCCGGCAACATATGTCAGTATCTTATCATACATGTAGTACAGAAGGACCAGAGGTATAGCCGAACCGACCGCACCTATGATCACGCCCTCTATGATGAACGGCGCCCGTACAAATACATTTGTCGCACCGATCAGCTTCATGATCCCTATCTCTTCCTTTCGCACCGTGATACCTATGGTGATAGTGTTGCTTATAAGGAAGATAGATACCAGCATCAGTATCACAACTATTCCTATGGATGCATATCCGACAAGGGATGACAGTGTCGTGATGCTGTCCGCAGTCACGTCAGAGCTCTTGACCTTTCTGACTCCTGAAAGCCCCTGGGCAAATGCCACGAACTCCGGCTGTCTGGCCACATCCTTGAGCGTAACCTCATATGAGGCCGAATTCTTAAGTGGATTGTCCTCGCCAAATGCATTCTTTGCCGCCTGTGGATCATCGTAGTTCTGCTCAACAAATTTATTCCATGCGTCATCCGCCGACACGTAATCCATCGTGTTTACATAATCCAGAGTTCTTATCTGTGATCCGATAAGCTGTATCGTGTCGTCCGACACATCCTCGTCAAAGAACACTGATATTGTAACTGTATTCTCAAGCTCCTGCATACCGGACTGGAAGTTTACAACCACCGCATATATGATTCCAAAGAGGAACAGACATGATATGATGGTTCCAAGTGATGCAAGTGAGAACAGTATGTTTCTTCTTATATTCGCAAAGCCCTGTCTGAGGACATAGAAAAATGTACTAATCTTCATCTATGTAGCCTCCTTCCTTCTCATCACTGATTATAACGCCCTTCTTCAGGGTGATAACTCTCTTCTTCATCTCATTGACGATATCCTTATTGTGGGTTACCACGACAACTGTGGTTCCTCTCTTGTTGATATCCTCAAGGAGGTTCATGATATCCAGTGAGTTCTTAGGATCAAGGTTTCCTGTAGGCTCGTCCGCCAGTATGATGTCCGGATTGTTGACCAGTGCTCTCGCCATGGCAACTCTCTGCTGCTCACCACCTGAGAGCTCTTTTGGATATGATTTGTACTTGTCTGCAAGTCCAACCAGCGTCAGCATGGCCGGAACACGTCTTCTGATGTATCTCGCCGGAGTCTGGATAACTCTCTGTGCAAATGCAACATTCTCGTATATAGTCCTGTCCTTCAGAAGCCTGAAGTTCTGGAATACGACTCCAATCCTTCTTCTGACCTTCGGTATATCTTTTCTCTTTATCTTGCCATAGTCGTATCCGGCAACAGTGATATTTCCCTCCGTAGGATCGAGCTCCTTGAGCAGAAGCCTAAACAGAGTGGTCTTGCCTGATCCACTGCTTCCAACTATAAATACGAACTCGCCTTTTTCTATATTGATGTTCACATTCTTGAGCGCCTGATTGCCCCCAGGGTATGTCATACTCACGTTCTCTAACTCTATCATCTCATGTCTCCTATATTGCCTCTTTACGGCATAAACTGTACATTATCTTACATTTGTCCATAGTCGGATGATTCTGATTCATTTCATCCTCGCTTCATTATACTACATATTGATTGTTTTGTTGTGTATAGTTTGTGAATTAAAATTAATACACGATGCGGCAGTCTTCATATATCCATATGTAAGGCTGCCGCTTCTATGCAATCTATATTCCAGATAACTGTCCACCGGACATTTTAATAATCCAGTGACTCCATGTACTTCATGTACTTTACAACCATAAGAGCGATCTTGAATGTGATGGCATCCTCGAATACTCTCAGATCAAGGCCTGTGCTCTTCTGCAACTTATCAAGTCTGTATACCAGAGTATTTCTGTGGATGTACAACTGTCTTGATGTCTCTGATACGTTCAGGCTGTTCTCAAAGAACTTGTTGATAGTTGACAAAGTCTCCTCGTCAAACTCATCAGGGCTCTTGCCGTCAAATATCTCTCTGATGAACATCTTGCACAGAGGAAGTGGAAGCTGGTAAATAAGTCGTCCTATTCCAAGATTGCTGTATGCTATGATATCTGTGTTCTCATAGAATATCTTTCCAACATCCAGAGCCATCTTAGCCTCTTTGTATGAACGTGAAACTTCCTTTATCTCATTGACAATTGTTCCGAATGATACATGTACAGATGACATCGCCTCGGTATTGAGCATGTCAACGATGACCTTGGCAATCTTGTTCATGTCGTCATATGTCTCGTTGGACTTGACTTCCTTGACAAGAATGATGTTCTTCTCGTCCACAGCAGTGATGAAATCCTTTGTCTTGGCTGAGAAGATATTACGTACTGTCTCAAGTGCATTGGTATCCTTCTCATTCTTTGTCTCTATGATAAATACGATTCTTCTCACATCAGTATCTATGTGGAGCTTCTTTGCTCTGTTGTAGATATCAACCAGAAGGAGATTGTCTAAAAGAAGGTTCTTGATAAAGTTGTCCTTGTCAAATCTCTCCTTGTATGCGACCAGAAGGTTCTGGATCTGAAATGCTGCAATCTTGCCGACCATATATGTATCATCGGTCTCGCCCTTTGCCATGAGAATATGCTCTAACTGGTTATCGTCAAACACCTTGAAGAACTGATAACCTCTTACAACCTGGCTCTCTGCCGGTGAATCAACAAATGCACGAACTGAATCCTCGCAGTCATCTATATCCTTAAGTGTTGACGCAAGCACTTTTCCCTCTGTGTCCAACACGCACAGGTCAGTTCTTGTTATACCTTTTAATCCGTCTATTGTATCCTGAAGAATCTGGTTTGATATCATTCTTTTCACTCCTTATACTCATTATACGTTTTATCCCGTAATCCATTACTCTTATTTTAAAGCAAAAATGCAGAAAAAAAAAGAGAAAATGCAGATTTTTTATATGTATTTTCTGCATTTTCTCAATTTTCCAAGAATTAAACTACTGTTTCCAGTTATCTGGAGTGTAATTGTAAGTTCTATGTGTTATCTAAGACTAGTTAACAAGGATCTCCTCTGTCTCCTTATCGAAGATATGAATCTTGCTTAAGTCAAATGCGAACTGAACTGTGTCGCCAGGTCTAGCTGTTGTACGAGCATTTACTCTTGCTGTGATATCGAACTGGTCGATTGTGAAGTATAAGTAAACCTCGGCACCAAGCATCTCGTAGATGTTGATTCTTGCATCGATTACGCTCTCTGGTGATGACTCGATGAAGAGCTGCTCATCATGAATATCCTCTGGACGGATACCAAGAACAACTTCCTTATCGATAGCATCAAGTGCGATAAGTCTCTCAGCCTTGCTGTCTGGAACCTTGATTGAATGTGAACCGAACATAAGGAGAACGTCAGCACCTGACTTAACAACCTTACAATCGATGAAGTTCATAGGTGGCATACCCATGAATCCGGCAACGAACAGGTTACATGGCTTGTCGTAGAGGTTCTGAGGTGTATCTACCTGCTGGATGATACCATCCTTCATAACTACGATTCTTGTACCAAGTGTCATAGCCTCTGTCTGGTCATGTGTTACGTAGATGATAGTTGTCTGGAGTCTCTGATGAAGCTTTGAGATCTCAACACGCATCTGTACACGAAGCTTAGCGTCAAGGTTTGAAAGAGGCTCGTCCATAAGGAATACCTTTGGCTCACGGACAATTGCACGTCCCATAGCAACTCGCTGTCTCTGTCCACCTGATAAAGCCTTTGGCTTTCTGTCAAGAAGATGCTCGATATCAAGAATCTTAGCTGCCTCATGTACAGCCTTGTCGATCTTCTCCTTTGGAACCTTTCTTAACTTAAGTCCAAATGCCATGTTATCATATACTGACATATGTGGGTACAGAGCGTAGTTCTGGAATACCATCGCAATATCTCTGTCCTTTGGCTCTACATCGTTTACGAGCTTGTCGCCGATCCATAACTCACCTGAGCTGATATCCTCAAGTCCTGCTATCATTCTAAGAGTTGTTGACTTTCCACATCCTGATGGTCCAACAAAGATGATGAACTCCTTGTCTTCGATCTCAAGGTTGAAGTCCTTAACTGCGTTGAATCCGTTAGGATATACCTTGTAAATGTTCTTAAGTGATAAACTTGCCATTTGAAATTACCTCCGTAGTGTATATAATCTTGTTTTTGTTCACCCTAAAAACTATTGTTATTCTACATCATTGGCATTTTTCATTCTATGTGATTATTGCTCAAAAAAATTTTTAAACTTTTGTCTAAATTGTATACGTGCACAAATTTTGCAACATTTTGACGATTTTCGAACCGTTTTCCCTTGGTTTAAACTTCCTTTTTTGTGAAACCTTCACCATACCCATTTATGTCAATAGGGTTTTTCGTCACGTTTTCGGTATATTTTATTACTTTTGCCTATTGTTTTTACTCATATATATACTTGACAAACCAGAAAAATGTAGAACAGCCGGCAAAATCTGTAACATTTTGTACTACAGTAAAAAAACTCTGCTGATATCGGTGTTTTCCATTCAGATATCAGCAGAGTTTTCTATATATTTTCTACATATTCTTCTATATCTAGTTGTTGGCTGCGTTGTCCACACCTATTACTACGACAATGTCTGCACCTGAAATGTCAACATCTGAAGCAACAGATGAGTCAATATCTGATCTGTCAGCCGTTGCCGCTCCACCCAGAAGGCTTACAAGTCCGCTCACATCATATGAATCTGATGTGTAGATAACTGTTGTTGACTGATCTCCGTTGTCATATGTTCCTATATCTACTGATGTGTATCCATCCGCTGTGAGTGTTGTCTGCCATGTAGCTGCCACACCTGACACGCCTGATGCGTTGAGCACTACTACTTTTGCATCCTTGCCATTTCCTGCATTTGCATCCTCTGTTGAAGCGTCCTGTGAGCTGTCATCCGCTGATGTGTCTGAGCTGTCTGCAGCATCGCCTGAACCTCCAAATGTAGGATCTGACGGATCTGACTCCTCAGTCACGATGCTTGTCTTATTGCCCGTGTCCGATGCGTCTGATTTCTTGCTCTTGCTGACGGTTCGTGCAAGCAGTACGAGCATGACAACTATAGCCACTGCAAGTATGATAACCGCTGCTCTGAGCATTGTATCTAAGAATAATTTCATTACTTTCTTACCCATTATATAGCCTCCATCTCAATATAAATGTATATTCTCATTTGTTAACAAAAACAACTAGAGTATACCAAAGTGCTTTTTTATTTTCAACATTTAATTCGCATGATATACTAGAATTAAATTTTTGTTCACAAATAGCGGAGGTACAGATTTGAAAACAGCGATAATAATTGGCGCCTCGACAGGCATCGGAAGGGCGACAGCACTGGCGCTTTCAGGCAAATATAACAGCATATCTATCACTTCATTCAAACACAAAGAAGAGCTTCTCTCTCTGAGAGACGAACTTATGGCAAAAGGCTGCATCTGTTACTGTGAGACCGGAGACGCCGGGGATATGGAATTTATGGAGAAGTTTATACAAAATACCATAGATCATCTCGGCAGCGACATCGATCTCCTCATCAACAATGCCGGCATATCTTATGTGGGGCTTATAAACGATATGACCGCACAGGATTTTGACAGAACCATGAAGTCAAATGTGTACTCGGTTTTCAATAGCTGCCGACTCGTGGTTCCTCACATGATCCAGCACCACAAAGGACACATAATCAATATCTCATCCGTGTGGGGAAATGTCGGTGCGTCGTGTGAGGTCGCATATTCAGCCTCCAAGGGTGCTGTAAATTCCTTCTCAAAGGCTCTTGGAAAAGAGCTTGCTCCAAGCGGTATAACTGTCAACGCCATAGCATTTGGCGCAATTGACACCTCCATGAACGGTCATCTGTCACCGGAGGAACGCCAGATGCTGGAGGATGAAATACCTGCAGGAAGAATGGCCATACCTTCTGAAGCGGCAGATTTCATTGTGCACATTGCCGAGTGTGGAGAATACCTGAATGGTCAGGTGATCACATTTGATGGCGCATGGCAATAGGTGCTTTTCATCAAATTTTACAACAGTATAGGCAATTTCGTCCAAATTTCTATTGCTTAATTGTATATATTGCATTAGAATATTTTATATATGTTATAGAATCGGGGTTATAAAATGGGATTTGGATTTGGGAAAAAGAAGAAAAATATTTCATCGGACACAACTCCCGCCGCCGCAGATATCAAGACTACTCTTGACGAGGACGGCAATGTGGAGATTGTTTCCAAAAACTTCAAGATGAAGCCGACACAAAAGCTGGCGGAGCAACCATCCAGTGAAGGGGACACTTGGATCTGCTGGGGATGCGGACAGCCTACGGATCAGGATATCTGTCCTGTCTGCGGTAAGAAACGCACAAAGTAACAACACACACACACAAGGGGCTGTGAAAAAACTCGATTGAGTTTTTTCGCAGCCCTTTTTTACTTTATTGCAATGCGGTCACTGCGCATCGCTTACATTTATTTTCTCTACACTCTGCTAAAATGTGATTCCAAGAGCATTTATTATGAGTCCCCACGCAAGTCCTGCAGCATACAGCACCACTGCTATCCTTATATTCTCCACAGGTCTATGCCTGTTCATCCTAAAGAGCACCACAAGGCCTACTCCTGCACTCACCAGAAGTCCTGACATCATAGCACCCGCGCTGAGTATTCCCTGAAGATACAGCTCGGTTATTATGACTGATGCCGCACAGTTAGGAATAAGACCCACCAACGCTGCTGCCGCCTCTCCAAGCACAGGCACATCATTGAATATGCGGGCTATGGATTCCTCTCCTACAGCCTCTATGATCACATTTATCACAAGTGAGAATATAAATATAAATATCGCAATCTTTGCAGTGTGCACCAGAGCAGATCTGAATATTCCACCCTCGCAGTCGCAGTGTTCCTGTTCGCACACCTCATGGATATTCTTCTCTCCCAAATGTCCGTGGTCGTGACTGTGCTCATGGACATAGTCATGCACATGTCCCTTTCCTTTCTTCTCAGCAGCATCCTTATACACTATATTCTGTGTATGTATGGAGCTTTCTGCCGCTTTTGCAGTGTCACTGTGCACATGTCCGCCATGGTGTTCGTGTTCATCATGTCCGCCATGTCTGTGGACTGGATCTATCTTCTTTACCTGGACCGGCTTTCTCAGTCTGTCCAGCACAAATCCTACTATATAGCCTGTTATTACGGCTATGACCGCCTTTGTCGCAAGGATCTTCACTATTGTCCCCGCGCTTATCGCGTCATTTGACAGCATAATCGGCAGCATCTCGTCCGAGGTTGACATGAACACGGCTATGAGCACGCCCGCCCCTATCACGCCTCCGCTGTACAGGTTGGATGCCATAAGTGAAAATCCGCACTGTGGCACTATTCCCAGCACTCCGCCAATCAATGGCCCAAGCTTCTCTGCCTTTCCAAGCACATGTGCCTGTCGGCCTGCAGTTTTTCTCTCAAGCCACTCCATGACCACATAGGTGATGAGCAGAAACGGGATGAGCTTCACCGTATCAAACAGTGCATCCTTAAATGAATCTATAAGCAATTCCTTCATATTATAAAACACTCCTTCTCAGATCAGCACTCGTAGATATTGTACCCACAATTGTCCTGACTGAATCCAAAATACTCCTCGTTGGTCATATCCATGAAATAGCTGCATATCACCCTGCATATTCCGTTATGGCAGACAAACAGTACCGACGAATCCGGATAGGTCTCGCGGGTTTCAATTATAAGATCGTACGTTCTCCTGGCAATATCCATCATGGATTCTCCACCAGGATATCTGTATGCGAACATTCTTTTATTGTTCAGGAAATCCCTGTCGTCCCTCTGGACACCCTCATACACACCGTAATCCTGTTCTATAAGCCTTTCATCCGTAAGTACCGGCAAATGCTTTCTCTCCGCCACCGCTCGTGCTGTCTCCTGTGCCCTGGAGAGCGGCGATGCTATTATCACGTCAATAGAGCAGCTATCCAATCTCTCTGCAAGGAGCTGTGCCTGCTGAAGTCCTTTATCTGTAAGAGGGGAATCTGTCCTGCCACAGACCTTATTAAGTCTGTTCCATTCCGTCTCTCCGTGTCTTGCAACATATAACTTCATATGTTTTCTCCTTCCAGTCATATTGAATATCTGCTCTTTCTCCCAACTGTGTATTAACTACAAAAATCTCATGTCTTTATAATATTAAGCATTTTTGCAAATTAATCAACTGTTTTCGGCTATTAAAGCGTCTGGAATTATCTTCTATATGCTCATGCTGTCTGAGCTCGAACTATTGTCTTTGTTCTGTGAACTGCCATTTGTGCTGTCATTCTGCCCATTATCTGAATCACCATCCAGTCTCTGCATATTTCCATCATCTGAATTGCCACCTGGTCTCTGCATATTTCCATCATCTGAGTTGCCGCCTGGTCTCTGCATATTTCCATCGTCTGAATTACCACCTGGTCTCTGCATATTTCCATCATCTGAGTTGCCGCCCGGTCTCTGTATTCCGCCATTATCTAAATTGCCGCCCGGTCTCTGCATTCCGCCTGAGCCCTCGCTGTATGTAATATCGTCCAGTGTAAATGTACTGTTCTGGTCACCGACAGTCAAAGTGTAGTTATCCCCCTGTTTCATGTCTGATGTGCTGATAACAACCGAGTTAAATTTCTTATCCACCTTATAGCTGAACACCTCCTTGCCATCTGAATCAGTAAGTGTGATCGTTTCGCCGGCGTCAACCCACTCATCAAAGTTAACAAGAGCCGAGCACTGTGTGGACTCATCTCCAAATCCCTGAGCCATACCGGAACCACCCACAGCTACGATCTCGCCGCCTGTTATCGCAGCACAGATTCCGTAGTCCATCGCGCCATTGCCATTGTCCGAAGGGCCGAGTACATGTACGCTGCCTCCTGTAATTCCAATGTAGCCATTGGAATCTATTCCATCACCGTTGGCATTTATATTTATCGTTCCTCCTGTTATAAGAATATATGCATCATTGTCGGCATCCATGTCCACTCCGCCCATACCTGGGCCGCCTCCAAAACCATCATGGTTGTCTCCCGAGCCTGAGCTGCCTCCAGCTGCATTGAAGCCGTCATCACGGGATATCACATCTATATCACCGCCAGTCACAAGGATCTTACCCCCCTCTACCCCCTCACAACTCTTAGATACATCTATATCTCCACCAGTTATTATCAGAAGTCCCTCCGCATGGATCGCGTCATCGCCAACCGATATGTTGATATCTCCGCCTTCTATATATACATATCCATCCTGCTGGTCGTCATTTCCCGCATGTATACCATCCTCATCACAACTCAGGTTAAATGTTCCATCCGCAATTCTCACGCTATCCTTGCCGTTCAGGCAGTGATCCTGACTGTATATGGTATAAGTGCCGCCTGTAACCACCAGGTCATCCTTGGACACGATTCCATGTCCCGTGTTATCCTTGACCGTCAGGCTTCCAGTGCCATTAAGTGTGAGATCACATTTGGCAAATATCACAGCGTCCACATTGTTGTCATCCGTCTGGACGTAGTCTCCGGATACCATAAGACTGTTCCCTGCCCCCTCCGCCAACGTAACAAATACCTTGTCAGCGTTCTTTGCATATATAGCCGCATAGTCCGCAGCCGTGATCGATACTCCGTCAAGTACAAGTTGAACCTTATCATCATCGCCCGCATCCACCACGATGGTGCCGTCTGTGAATGTCCCTGACAGAACGTATACACCGGCCGCTTTGATAGTCACCACTCCATCCTCGATCTGAACATTTGAACTATTACATGCGGCTGTCTTTCCCGATAATGTTATCTTTACAGCCTCGCTCTCATCATAGTTTCCCGCCAGATCCCGCTTCGTGAACATATCTGTTATATCTATAGCCGCATCGCTCATGGCTTCATCTATAGCCGCCTGCATTTCCTCCACAGTCATCTCTGTCTTTACACTGGTATTCTCTGCATCCGCACTGCCATTTGGGCTTTCTTTATCAGCGTCCGTCTCTGTGCTCACATCACTTGTCACCTCAGTATCAGAAGTCGAGCTTGTGCTCTGGCTGGTTGAACATCCGGCAAGCATTGCCATGCACATGGCCGCTGTCAACCCTATAGCCAGACATTTGCGGATTCCCGCTATATGTCTCATATATTTATTCTTCCTCATACGATCATCTCCTTACTAAGTATCTGCCTTATCAACTGACTTCTACAATGTCATGTCCCCCGAATCCACCTGCGCCAGCATGATCTCAAGGTTGCCATTTCTCACTCTGAGCTTATCTATCATATCCTTCTGATTTGTGTGCTTCTTAAGCTTCACCACATATGTAAGCTTGAACAGGCTTCCCATGTTGGTCGTCTTCACATTTATCAGTCTGTAACTGTCTGTACAGTCGGCAAGTATCTCATCAAATGCCTCTGTATAGTCGAGATTTTCAGGCACGGTGATCTTCAGGGCTCTCTCTTCATCCCTTCCGCCGCCAAATCCAGTAAGGCTGCAAATGAACATCGCTCCGCCTAGTATGGTGGCAAATAATACTGCATATCCTATAAATCCCATTCCGGTCACAAGTCCAGCTCCCATCGCAAGGAATATGGCGCATATCTCCTTTGCCGAACCTGGAACCGATCTGAACCTTACAAGGCTGAATGCACCTGCCACAGCAACACCCGCGCCAACATTGCCATTTACCATCATGATCACCACGCACACAACCGCAGGTATAAGTGCCAATGTCACCAGAAAACTCTGGGTGTATTTACTTCTGAATGCGTAAACCAACGCAAGGAATACTCCTATTATAAGGGATACCGCTATGCAGGTCAGAAACTCCTGCACTGATATCGTTGTCGCCGTTCCAAATATACTGTCAAATAATCCTGTCATCTTCTATCTCCTCCTGTCTATGTTTGCCACTTTATCATTTACATAATTCGTCTTTTTTAGTTTCTGGCTTTAAATGTATATGATCCACTTATGTCAGCCTACCATCTGTTTATACGCCTCTCCATACTTTGAAAATGACGTCTTGTATGCTCCATACTTTGTCAGCAGATGTGACAGCCACAGCGGGAACCCACCTGCCATCTTGATCTCCATCAACACCTTATATTCTGGTACGACCTTGTGCCCATATGGTTCTTTCTGAAGTGTCAGATCATCATTCTGCCACAGTATATTGTAATCAAACGTGATCCTGAGCTCCGGATCATCTATCCCTTTGTAGGAATCTCTCTCATACGAGAGAACCACCGCAGGCTCCAGATCTTTGTATACCTGCATGAAATAATCGATCTCTCTGCCGATCTGACAATCCTTGTGCAGCGGCTGGCCGCCCACCAGATAATCCATAGCCTCCTGTTCAGGCACCTCCAGCCTTCTTTTGTACACAACAGATTTGTATTTCTTCTTGAGCTCAATAAAAACCTCTGAATCGTCATCCGGGACTCCATAGCTTCTGAGCCTGAGCTTTTCTTTGTAAACCGGCTTTTCTATGGAGTCTCTGATGAGCCTGTGGGAAGGAGTGTCGAAATATATGTTAATGATCTGGCTATGTGCAAACCTGTCCGGTTGCATATACCTTATCATTTCGCTCATTATCTGCTCGTACTGTTCTCTATCTAACATGTACTTAAGTTCATATCTTTTAAACGTGTTGTCTGCCATAAGCATCATCCTTTCTTTACCTTATTCCCTCTTGATGATGCTATAATAGCCTGTAAAACTTAAACGAACTTTAAATATAAAAAATTGTCTTCGGTGACTCCTGTTGGTGTGTATTCTCTACGTTGTATATCCAATCGGTAGTGTCGGCGACCGAACTTTGACGCTTCTGTGCCGCCGCAGAGAGCTAGGCGCCCTTATCGTGCTTGGCGCGGCGTGCACGATGGAAACAAAGTCAAAGTGAGGGTAGACAAACGTGATTGGATATACAACATAGAGATTACACCAACAGGAGTCACCGAAGACAACTGCAACGCAAAAACGCCCATCTGTGGATCACTCCACAGATGGACGTCTATAGTCTTATATTATAATCTTATGTCTAGTTGATTTGAAGATAAGGCTCCCGCCAAATGCTTAGGATTAGCAAACGCCCTGAGCAAGCATAGCGTCAACAACCTTCTCGAAGCCGGCGATGTTAGCACCTGCAACATAGTCTGCGTTTCCGCCAACTGTCATGTTGTATCTCTTTGCTGCATCTGAGATGTTAGCGTAGATTGTCTCCATGATTCCCTTGAGCTTGCCATCAACTTCCTCGAATGTCCATGAAAGTCTCTCGCTGTTCTGGCTCATCTCAAGAGCTGATGTAGCAACACCACCTGCATTTGCAGCCTTACCACCAACGAAGAGAACACCATTCTCCTGAAGGTACTTAGTAGCCTCAAGAGTTGTAGGCATGTTAGCGCCCTCTGTTACTGAGATAACGCCGTTTGCAACAAGCATCTTAGCATCGTCAAGGTTAAGCTCGTTCTGTGTAGCACATGGAAGAGCAAGGTCACACTTGATTGACCATACGCCGTGATCATTTGCATCCTTCTTTACATGGTACTCAGCTGATGGTCTAGCAGCAGCATAAGCATCAAGACGTGCTCTCTTAACTTCCTTAACTTCCTTAAGAAGTGCAACATCGATTCCTTCTGGATCGTAGATCCAACCTGTAGAATCTGAACATGTAACACACTTAGCACCTAACTGATGTGCCTTCTGGATTGCGTAGATTGCAACATTACCAGCACCTGATACTGCACAAGTCTTGCCTGCGATATCAATGTCATGATCCTTTAACAGTGCGTTTGTAAGGTAAAGCAGTCCGTAACCAGTAGCCTCTGTACGAGCAAGTGATCCACCATATGTAAGTCCCTTACCTGTGAGAACTCCCTCGTATGATCCACGGATTCTCTTGAACTGACCGAACATGAAACCGATCTCTCTAGCACCTGTTCCGATATCTCCAGCTGGAACATCGACATCAGCACCGATATACTTACAAAGCTCTGTCATGAAGCTCTGGCAGAATGCCATGATCTCTCTGTCTGACTTACCCTTAGGGTCGAAGTCTGAACCACCCTTACCACCACCGATTGGAAGTGTTGTAAGTGAGTTCTTGAAAACCTGCTCGAAACCAAGGAACTTAATGATACCAAGGTTTACTGATGGGTGAAGTCTGAGACCTCCCTTGTATGGTCCAATGGCATTGTTGAACTGTACACGGAAACCTCTGTTGACCTGTACCTGTCCGTTGTCATCTACCCATGGTACTCTGAACATGAGCTGTCTATCTGGCTCTGTGATTCTCTCGAGGATAGCATTCTTTCTGTAAAGCTCCTCATTTGCCTCGATGCAAGGTCTGAGTGAATCAAGAACCTCTGTTACTGCCTGTAAGAACTCAGGCTGATCTGCATTCTTCTTCTGTACTATCTCGAGTACTTCATCAACATATGACATAGTAAAAATCCTCCTAAACTGATTATATATCGTGACCTGTTAATTATTTTCTGACCACGCTCCCTATTATAGTATAGGAAATTAAGATTGTAAAGAAAAAACTTGTGAAATCTAAGTATTTTTTTGTTTTTGCTTAATTTTCCCCTGTTTTTATCAATTAAGCTTATTATTTATAAACATTCTTCTTGTTTTGGGGTATTTCCCGCTGAGTTAAACGTCTAAAGTCTTTTCGACACAGTTTTCACTTTTTACTTCTTCTCCTCATCGTGGTGAAGATCATTCTTCCAGTATCTGCATCTGTGCTTTACATTTGTGGAGAATACGATCTGAGTCTTTGTCTTGCCAAATCTCTGAAGTTCACCAACAAAATGATCGAGATCTGCTGTTGTCTTGAAACGTACCTCAATGAGCATTGAGTAATCTCCTGTCACACAGTTGCACTCCACAACATTTAACACGCTGTCTATATATGGATAGAACTCAGCCTTCTGCTCAGGTGAAACCTCCAGATTGATAAATGCCTTGATATAATGACCCATAGCCTCCGGGTTGAGCTTGGTCGTAAATCCCTCAAGCACGCCCTCGGCAAGCATCCTGTCTATTCTTGTTCCAACTGCTGTAGGTGACATGGACACCTCAGCGCCTATATCCTTGAGTGATACACGTGCATTGTCCTGAAGCATGGCAAGTATCTTCTCATCCACCTCATCCAGTCTGTAGTATATCAGTTCTTTCTTTTCCATAAGATGTCTTCTCCTTCTCACTTTCTAAGGCAATTACAATATTATCCTACATAACCGCAATTGTCCTTTTCCCTATTCAAGCACCTTATCTCGTGGTGCAACTTGTGTTTCACAATCATATTAGCATATTTACTTAAGATTATAAATGTGTAGTGTCATTATATACCCTGCTCTGCGCAAATTACAACCTGATTTTTATGTATATTTACCGTTATACTCAACCTGGATTTTTACCCATAAGTTTTCGTCATTTTACGATATAATTATCCTCAAGCCAGTGCGCCACCCCATCCTCATCATTTGATGATATAACCGATGTGGCATACCTTTTTAGCTGTTCATCAGCATTTTGCACTGCGTAGCTTTCGTCAGCAAGTTCAAACATATCTATATCATTCCTGCCATCTCCAAAGGCAACCACCCTGTCGCATTCCAGAAGTTCCTGCAACTGTTTTATTGCATTTGCCTTAGATGCTGCAAACGGCATGATCTCCAGCCATTGTTCATCCGTATAAATGTCTTTCTGATATACACAGTGAAATGTTTCTTTATATTTATTGTACATTGGCTTTAATTTTTCCGGACTGTCAATGCAGGTTATGTAGAAAATATCTCCCACTTTCAAGTTCTCCGCAGACTTTACGACATTTGTCCTGATATCCCCCTGCCTGCTGAGCAGGAATTTCTTCATACCATCTGTGCACAGCTCCGGAACATACGAAAATTTCTCCCTGCCATCTATCCGCGCATACACTATCGGAAATATCTGATTACCGAACAGATCGTCAAGCACTGATCCTACCGATTCATCAAAGTAATTTGCAGCAAGGACTTCACCGGTAACATTGTCTACGATAAACGCCCCATTGTATACGATCAGTGGAATTTCTGCCCGCAGTCCGCTTGTCACCTTCTTAGCTGTGATAAGGGAGCGCGCCGTGGCATAAGAGAATATCATTCCTCTATCTGTCAGATTATTGATTACACTGTTTGTATACTCGGATGTGGTCTCATCGCTGCGAAGAAGCGTACCGTCCAGATCTGATACATATAAAGTTTTCATGTTGTCACCCACCTATCACAATTTTTCTGCAATACATACTATATTTCTACAACTCACACATTTTCATACAACGTGCATTATTTCTTATAATGCTTTCGTTTTCCCACAATTCACTCGATTTCCTACTACCCACTAGATTTTCAATTTTCTACTACATACTAGTTTCCATAACACTCTATCTTCTGTACAGGATTTCCACATCGCCGTCCACGAATCCAGCGGCAACAGCCTCGTACTTCTTAAGTTTCTCAGCATATTTTCCTTCTGTGAGATACTTTCTGATCATCTCACAGGAAATATCAAGTATCTTCTCCCAGCCTACACCCTGCTGCCATTCGTACAGATCTTCCCCTGTCGTGAACTCCTCGTAACAATTCCAGTCCTCGTCCTCCTCGTCAAAATAAGTTGAACTTATCAACTGGATCGACCAATGCAAGTCCACCTCTTCATATATATTGAAGTTGATCGCCACCCCCGGCAGCGGCATATTCTCATCTAAAATTCTGTCTAACCATTTTGCAAATTCATCATACATAACTAATCCCCCGTATATAAAACAAAGCTGATGTGAAGTATTCTCTATACACATCAGCCTCGTTTTATGACTCTATATAATTATTACTTGTTGTTCTTGATGTACTCATCAATTCCCTTTGCACCAGCTCTACCAGCTTCCATTGCAAGGATAACTGTTGCAGCACCTGTTACGGCATCGCCACCGGCATATACGCCTTCCTTGGTTGTCTGTCCGTTTGCCTCTTCTGCAACGATACACTTCCACTTGTTTGTCTCAAGTCCCTCTGTTGTAGATGAGATAAGTGGGTTTGGTGAAGTTCCAAGTGACATGATTACTGTGTCAACGTCCATTGTGAACTCTGAATCTGGAATCACAACAGGTCTTCTTCTGCCTGATGCGTCTGGCTCACCGAGCTCCATCTTCACACACTTCATACCGCATACCCAGCCGTTCTCATCCTCAAGGATCTCTGTTGGGTTTGTGAGGAGATCAAATATGATTCCCTCTTCCTTAGCATGATGAACCTCCTCAACTCTGGCTGGGAGCTCCTCCTCTGAACGTCTGTATACGATATGCGTCTCAGCGCCAAGTCTGAGTGCTGTTCTTGCTGCATCCATAGCAACATTTCCACCACCGACAACGGCAACCTTCTTACCTCTCATGATAGGTGTATTTGAATTCTCGTCAAATGCCTTCATGAGGTTGCTTCTTGTGAGGTACTCATTTGCTGAGAATACGCCGTTGGCATTCTCGCCTGGGATACCCATGAACTTAGGAAGTCCTGCACCTGATCCGATGAACACTGCGTCAAATCCCTCATCCTCAAGGAGTGAGTCGATTGTGACTGACTTTCCTACTACTACATTTGTCTCTATCTTAACACCAAGTGACTTGATGTTCTCGATCTCCTTGGCAACTACCTTCTCCTTTGGAAGACGGAACTCTGGAATTCCGTATACGAGAACTCCGCCCGGCTGATGAAGTGCCTCGAATATAGTTACATCGTAACCCATCTTTGCAAGATCTCCGGCTGCTGTCACACCTGAAGGGCCTGATCCGATGACTGCCACCTTGTGACCATTCATCTCCTTTGCAGGCTCTGGCTTGATTCCGTTCTCACGGGCCCAGTCAGCAACAAATCTCTCAAGCTTACCGATGGATATCGCCTCGCCCTTGATTCCTCTGATACACTTCTGCTCACACTGTGTCTCCTGTGGACATACACGGCCACATACAGCAGGAAGTGCTGATGACTCGCTGATGATCTTGAATGCCTCAGCGAAGTTGCCTTCCTTGACCTGAGCTATAAATCCAGGGATATTGATAGATACAGGACAGCCATTCATACATGGGGCGTTCTTACATCCTATACATCTTGAAGCCTCAGCCATAGCCTCCTCTTCATTATATCCGTAACAAACCTCTTCAAAATTCTTTGCACGTACCTGTGGCTCCTGCTCGCGAACCGGCACTCTCTTCCAAACATCTACTTCTATAGCCATTACTTGTCACCTCCACAGTTTCCACATCCGCCATGATGTGTATCGCCCTCTTTTGCTGCAAGGAATGCTCTGCCCTCTGCAGTCTTGTAGAGCTGCTGACGCTGCATAGCCTCCTCAAAGTTCACCTTGTGACCGTCGAACTCTGGTCCGTCTACACACGCGAACTTAACCTCTCCTCCTACTGTCACACGGCAGGCACCACACATACCTGTTCCGTCTACCATGATAGGGTTAAGGCTGACAACTGTAGGAATCTCAAGCTCCTTTGTGAGCTTACATACAAACTTCATCATGATCATAGGTCCGATGGCAACACACACATCATACTTGTTGCCAGCATCTACAAGCTTCTGGATCTCATTTGTAACGACACCCTTGCTTCCATATGAACCGTCATCTGTTGTGATATACAGGTTGCCGGCTACCTTCTTCATCTTATCCTCAAGAATGATGAGTGACTTGTTTCTTCCTCCGACGATGACGTCAGCTTCGATGCCCTGCTCGTGGAGCCACTTTACCTGTGGGTATACAGGTGCTGTTCCAACACCACCTGCAACGAAGAGAATCTTCTTTTTCTTGAGTTCTTCTATATCCTCCTTGCAGAACTCCGATGGACATCCAAGTGGTCCAACGAAATCCGCAAATGAATCTCCTGCCTTCTTATTCTTCATCATCTCTGTAGCAGCTCCAACTACCTGGAATACTATAGTGATGGTTCCGTCCTCTCTTGAGTAATCGCAGATAGTGAGAGGGATTCTCTCTCCATCCTCTGAACCTCTGACAATTACAAACTGTCCCGGAAGACATTTATTTGCAACTCGTGGTGCAACCACGTCCATGAGGTATATGGTCTCTGTCAACTGTTCAACCTTAGTAATCTTATACACTCTGTGCTCCGTCCTTTCCGACAGCCAAATCTGACTGTTATGATCATTTTATTCTGTAAATGGGTGCAAACGCCCCTATTTATACACGTACGTACTTAATTTAGCAAAAAATATCAACAAAATCAAGGTATATGTAAAAATAGCACTGTTCTAAAAATTATCCTCAGGTGCAAAAAATCCCGCCAAAAGAGAAATTTTTCTCTCTGGCAGGGACTATTATATCTTACTTTATATTACTGTCTCTTTCGCTTCGCCTTGGCCTTGAGCGCTTCCTCTTTCCTTCTCTCGTTCTCCTGAATTATAAGCTTCTTCATTCCCTCCAGCTTTTTCTGGTTCAGCCTTATCTGCTCAAGCTCGCTCTCCGCTACTTGCTGCGCCTCTTTGCTCTGGAAGGTGACAAACTTGTCAAATGCTCCCGGATAGGCAAATGTCTTTTCTACATTATTATAAGAAAATACAATTCTTATATGGCTTCCATCACATTCCATCACACTGCCTTCACCAAACTTCACATGGTTTACTTTTTCATTCTCAAACATTATTACATCCTCCTATCCATATTATTTCCATCTACAATACTGTTAAAACAAACTCACTAAAATTACGATATGATGCACTTGTCTGTTTCGATCTGCAAGGCTGACTCTGTTCACTATGTGTTCTTCCTACTACTAATTATACTGTAACAAAAAAATCGGCACTTTTTCCAGTTAAAAATGCCGACTTTTTTTATTTTCGTGAAAATAGTCACTAAGAGTCATGGTTTTTGTTCATTATTGATTTCTCAAACACATGAACCATACAAAAATGTGCTCATATTTTTACCAAGCCATATTGTGCACTTTTATCTATCTTGCATTTGCTTTGAGAAGTTCCGCAACCTCCGTCTCTGTTGCAAGTGAGAGTGCCTTTGCTGCCAACTCATCTGCTTCAGCCTTCGACCACTTGGCTATCGTTCCTCTTGTCGCAAGGACTGAAGTGGCACTGACTGAAAACTCTCCCAGTCCAAATGATATGAGGAGAGGTATGAGCAACGGATCTGCTGCCGCCTCACCGCACATGCCTACCATGATGCCCGCTGCATTTGCCGCCTCGATGATATTCTTCATGGAGCGGAGAACTGCAGGATTGTAGGACGAGTACAGATACGCAACCTTTGCATTGCCTCTGTCGACCGCCATGATGTACTGTGTCAGGTCATTTGTGCCTATACTGAAGAAGTCTGCCTCCTTTGCGAGCAGGTCTGCTATGAGACTTGCCGCAGGAGTTTCTATCATTGCACCGACCTGGATATCCTTATTGTATGCTATATTCTCTGCATCAAGCTCAGCCATGAGCTCCTTAACAAGAGCCTTCACGCTTCTGATCTCATCAACACATGTGACAAGCGGTACCATGATCTTGATATCGCCAAATGCACTTGCGCGGAGAAGTGCCCTCAGCTGTACTCTGTATGAATCTTTATTCTGCAGACAATATCTCACTGCTCTGAAACCTAAGAACGGATTGTCCTCTTTCTCAAGTCCAAGGTATGGGATATCCTTGTCACCACCCACATCAAGGGTTCTGATGATGACTTCTCTGCCCTCCATGGTCTCGGCAGCCGCCTTGTACGCCTGGAACTGCTCTTCCTCAGATGGGAGCTCCGATGCGCCCATGAACAGGAACTCTGTTCTGAAAAGGCCAACGCCCTCTCCATCACATGCAGCAACCTGCTTTGCATCCTCCGGATTACCGATATTGCCATACAGATGTACCTTTACACCGTCAGCTGTGACTGTGTCTTTGCCTCTGTATACCTCGAGAAGTGCCTTGTCGCTAAGATACTTCTCTCTCTTTGCCTGATATTTCTCTATCTCTTCCTGGGACGGATCAAGTATGCAGATTCCATCGCATCCGTCAACTACTGCTGTCATGCCATCCGAAACCTTGTCAACTATTCCGTCCACACTGAGTACCGCCGGTATCTCAAGTGCCCTCGCAAGAATAGCTGAGTGGGATGTCTTGCCACCAACCGCAGTGATGATTCCTGCCACATTCTCCTTGACGATTCCCGCTGTCATGGATGGGGTGAGATCCTCAGCCACAAGAATCGTTCCGGCTGGAACCTCTGATATGTTCACGTCCGGCGTGCCAGTAAGTATCTTGAGCATTCTCACCTTGATGTCGCCGATATCCGTTGCTCTCTGTCTTGTGAGCTCATCATCCGCCATCTGGAACATTCCTGCAAACATGTCACATGTACTCTCAAATGCCGCCTCTGCACAGGTTCCGCTCATGATGGCACCTTTTGTTATCTCATCCATCCCCGGATCTGTGAGGAGAAGTATGTGTCCTTCAAGTATCTCGGCATTGTGCTCTCCGACACTCTCCTTCATAGCCTCTGCCATGGCATGAGTCTTCTCTGTAAATGCTGCAACTGCATCGTCATATCTCTTGATCTCTGCATCTGTATCTGTGATCGTTCTGTTCTCATATTCCGGCTTTGCGTCAGATATGATCACAACCTTTCCAACGCCGTAGCCGGCTGAACCCGCGATTCCTTTTTTCATAAGAAAACCTCCAATTATTTTATATACAACAAATGGTACTCAATCTGAGTACCATTTGTCCGTAACATTTACTGAAGTCTGATATCAGATTTCACTTATCATTTTCCTACTGCGACGTTAGAACATCTACTCGCTCTACTCGCCGAATCCTGACTCGATGAGCTCAACTGCCTTTGCAAGAGCCTCCTTCTCGTCTGCACCATCACACTCTACTGTAACCTCAGCACCACACTTGATGCATGCTGCGATGATCAGCATCACGCTCTTGGCATTGATCTTCTTGCCTGCTACGTCGAGAGTTACTGCGCATGAGAACTTTGTCATCTCCTTTGCAAACACTCCTGCTGGTCTCATATGAAGTCCCTGTTCATTTACTACTTTTACTGTCTGTGCTACCATAATAATCTTCTCCTTTTCTAATACGGGCCGCAATGATCATTATACGACTGCAAGTGATTGTATATATCATTTGCAGAATTTGTGTTACATAAGCGGCCCTTGTTTTGTTTAATAATATATTGTGACTTGTAATTATCTGCTTTATGGTTCTGTTTCTTATCAACCCTCGGATTTAGCAGAATTTTGTAAAAACATTTGATCTGCATTTTTCTGTTATATGGTATCACAGCCAGATGTTCCCCACACCTTTTTCGTTATTCCATATATCCGACAGATTTTCACAAACCCCAATTGTATAAATTATAACATTCTGTCGTTTTTTGTGCATTACTTTTGTGCATTTTTTTACTCCTGCACATTTCTCTTGATAAGACCGAGCATGATACATGTGATCACTGATCCAACAAGCCATGAGATAATATATGGTAACCAGTTGCCTACGGTTGCGAATACGAAAATTCCGCCGTGAGGTGCCATCAGTGTACATTTGAACGCTGCTGACATTCCACCTGCAACTGCTGCGCCTACGAGTGTACATGGTATTACGTGGAGTGGATCTGCTGCTGCAAATGGTATTGCGCCCTCTGTGATGAATCCACACGCCATTACGATGTTTGATACTGTTGAGTTTCTCTCTGCCTTTGTGAACTTCTTAGGGAAGAAGATGCATGCAAGGGCAATTCCGAGTGGAGGTACCATACCACCTATCATCACTGATGCCATTGAGATATAGCATGCCTGAACTGCCGGGTCTGAGAGCTGTGCGCCACCTGCTACAAGCTCTGACGCTGTTGCCAGAACCATTGTTCCGTATACGTAAGCTGCCTTGTTGATAGGACCGCCCATGTCTATCGCCATCATACCTCCGAGGATGATTCCAAGTGGGATGAGAAGGTTTTTATTTGCAAGGGCTGTCAGCATATCTGAAAGTCCTGTATTGATCAATCCAATAATCGGATTGAGTATAAATATCATAAGTACTGCAACTATAAACATACCAACAAGTGGATATATAAGTGTTGGCTTGATTCCCTCCAGCGACTTAGGGAATTTGGAGCAGATCTTTCTAAGAAGAAGAACCACATATCCTGCAAGGAAACCTGCTGCGATACCGCCGAGGAAGCCTGATACTGTGTTTCCGCCGCCTTCTGCGACGAAACCAAACTTTGATATAAATGACTGGAATCCGCCAAGGTTATCTCCTGCCCATACATAACCTGATAGTGCTGCATTACCGGAAGATGCCAGGATACCACCTAGGAAACCAACCGCAAGTCCCGGTCTGTCCGCTATGGACTCTGCTATAAATCCTGCAAGTACTGGAACCATCACGCCCATCGCCAGGCCACCGGCATACTTGAAGAATGCTGAGAGCGGCGTCATGGAACCGAAATTGGCACCACCTGTTGCACCATATCCGCAAAGTGTATCTATAAGGAATGCAAGAGCTGTGAGGATACCACCGCCGATTACGAATGGGAGCATGTGTGATACTCCGTTCATAAGATGCTTGTATATTCTGCTTCCTACACTGCCATTTGCACTGCTTGACTCTTTTCTGCCGCCCTCCTCGTGATGAACAGGAACCTGACCATCCACGATCTTCTGGATGAGCTCCTCAGGCTTGTGTATTCCATCTGCTACTCTTGTGAAAAGAACCGGCTTTCCATCAAATCTTGCTGTTTCAACATTCTTATCAGCCGCAACTATGATACCATCACAATTTGCGATCTCTTCATCAGTAAGAATATTTTTTGCTCCGCCTGAGCCATTTGTCTCAGCCTTTAAAGCATATCCCATCTTGGCGCCGGCCTTCTCAAGTGCCTCGGCTGCCATATATGTGTGAGCTATTCCTGTAGGACACGCTGTAACGGCAAGCACTCTGAACCCTTTCTTCTCAGGAGCCTTCTCAACCGTCTTTTCCTCAGTCTTCTCCGCTGTCTCCTCTGGGAACTTTGCGTTCTCGTATTTGTCAACGACTGCAAGGAATGCATCCTTGTCAGCTGCCTTCAGAAGCTCTGCTCTGAAGTCCTCATCCATGAGAAGCATAGACAGTCTTGAAAGTACCTCAAGATGTACATCTGATCCGCTCTCCGGTGCTGCGATCATGAAGAACAGGTTTGATGGCTGTCCATCCAGTGAATCGTAATCAACTCCATCAGGGACTGTCATAGCTGCAAGTCCAGGTCTCTTGACCGCCTTGTTCTTGGAGTGAGGGATCGCTATTCCTTCTCCTATAGCTGTTGAGCCCTCTTCCTCTCTCTTAAGTATTCCTTCTTTATATATTTTCTTGTCTGAGATGTTTCCCGCTGCATCGTGCAGGTTTACAAGGTAGTCGATCGCTGCATCCTTTGAATCTACCTTTACACCCAGAGCAATGCTTTCTTTTGATAAAAGCTCTGTGATTCTCATAAGCGTAACCTCCTCTTAAATAATCAGCCGCATCCACATATACTGTCATGCGGTGGTTTCTCTCGTAAGTATTCCTTCTCATGACGGAAAACCTACGTTTTACTATAACTGCTTGTAGAGCTCCTCTACTTTGTCCGCTGTGGCAAGGCCTTCTGAAAATGCTGTTGCACTTCCTGTTGCTGTTCCTCTCTTCAGCGCTTCCATATAATCGTGATCCTTCAGGTAGCTTGCTGTAAATCCTGCCACCATGGAATCACCTGCACCTACTGAGTTCACAACCGTTCCCTTTGGAACTCCGATCTTGTGAACTTCTCCTGTCTCTGTGATGAGTATTGCTCCGTCCCCTGCCATGGATATGAGTACATTTCTTGCACCCATGACCTGGAGTTTCTTCGCATACTCAACGATCTCGTCATCGCTCTTTAAGACTACTCCAAACATCTCGCCAAGCTCATGGTTATTCGGCTTGATGAGGAATGGATGGAACTTCAATACATTGAGCAGAAGATTCTTTGTCGCATCCACCACGATGTCGATGTTCCTGTTCATAAGTTTCTCCATGATCTGCTCGTATATGTCAGATGGAAGTGAAGCAGGGATGGTTCCCGCAAGTATCAGGCAATCTCCCGACTGGAGCTTGTCCAGCTTGTCAAACATCTGCTGAAGCTCATCTTTCTTAATGTCGGGTCCCTGTCCGTTGATCTCTGTCTCCTGTTCTGCCTTGATCTTGACATTTATCCTGCTGAGACCATTCTTCAGCTGGATAAAATCTGTCTTAACTCCCATGGTCTTGACTCCGTCCTCGATCTCCTTACCGGTAAATCCGGCAACAAAACCGAGAGCTACGGAATCAACTCCTATGTTCTTAAGTACGGTTGAGACATTGATACCTTTGCCGCCATAGAATATGGTTTCTGACTTACTTCTGTTCACCATTCCAAGCTCAAGGCTGTCCATCTTGACAACATAATCGAGCGCTGGATTGAATGTCACCGTATAAATCATTATCTGAGTACCTCCTTTACAACTGTGGCGTCTATGTACTTATCATTTACAAGTCTGTCCGTGATAATACAGGCTTTTTCGATTGCCGCAAATGTCACCGCTGTCACCTTGTCAAACTTGCTGCTGTCGGCAAGGACTATGCTGGCATAAGATCTGTTCACCGCTTCCATCTTCACCATAGCCTCTTCCACATCGACCGTTGTGAATCCATAATCCATATGGATTCCATTTGTTCCAAGAAAGCACTTTGTGAAATTGAACTTTTTCATGGAATTGACCGCCTCGGCTCCGATGATTGCCTCTGTGATCGGCTTTACAAGTCCGCCTATCATATACGTTCTGAGGTTCTTCTTGAGAAGCCGCTTGGCATGTGCTATTCCATTGGTGACAAATGTAGCATTTGTTTCGCCGATATAGTCGATCATGAGAGCCGTGCTGGTTCCTGCATCTATAAATATGAAATCTTCATCATTGATCATAGTTGCCGCGTATTTTGCAATGGCACTTTTCTCTTCGACGTTGAGCTGTGCCTTGGCTGAAACCGGTGCCTCATTGGTGATATATTCATGCTCAATCGCCTTGGCACCACCATGGAATCTCTTGATCTTACCCATATCGTCCAGAGCTATCAAATCTCTTCTTATAGTAGATTCTGACGCTCCCGTGATCTCCGTGAACTCTGCAACTGTCATAGACTTTCTCTCTTTCAGTGCATCTAAAATCGCTGTGTATCTATCCTCGGTCATCATAATAATTGCCTCCTGCCTTTTAAGTATGTCTCCTGTATATGTGTTTTCGTGTTTGTGTATTTTCTTTTTTCGTGGCTTTTCAGAATGCATATATCTGCATCCGGTGCTTTTAACTTTTCTTTAGGATAACATATTTTTTGACTGTTTTCAATTATTTGTGATTGTTTCAAGGTGATTTTTACTTGATTTCAGTCACTTTCAATCAATCTATATGCATAATATCATCGTAAATGAAGATTGTCAATCATTATTCTGCATATTTTTGAAGATTTCTGAATTATTTTGATTGTTTTTGACTATTTGCAGGTTTGGTACTCGTTTTGCAGCTTCCAACACACAAAAATAAGACACAGACCAAATCTGATCCGTGCCTTACTCTGCGTTATCAATCTATGATTATTCTGCCACATCCGCAGGATTGACATGCACCATCACATGCTTTACCTTTGGAAAATTCTTCTCTATTCCCTCATGGACCTCTTCCGCTATCTCATGCGCATGTCTTAATGTATATGAACCGTTTACACCTATCTCCACATCTACATATATTTTGTTGCCAAATATCCTTGTGTGAAGAAGATCAACACTGAGAACTTCTTTCTGGGCGAGCACAAAATCCCTCATCTCTTTCTCTGTCTCTTCATCGCATGAGTGATCCACCATCTTATCCATGGCATCCTTGAAGATATCGTATGCCGCCTTAGCTATGAATACAAAGATAACAATACTTGCAATGGAATCCATAACCGGGAATCCCATCATCGCACCACCGATACCGACAAGCGCGCCGACCGATGACAGCGCATCTGATCGGTGATGCCATGCATCTGCCATAAGTGCGCTTGAATCTATCTTCTTCGCATAGTGTCTTGTGTACCAGTACATTATCTCCTTTGTGACAATGGATACAACAGCCGCCACCAGTGCCAGCATCCCCGGTTTCTGCAGGCTTTGGTAATTGCCACCGATTATGTCCTTAACCGCCTGCGAGCCGATCTTGATACCGGTATACAGCAGCACTATAGACAACACGATCGCTGCCACACACTCAAGCCTCTCATGGCCGTAAGGATGCTCCTTGTCGGATTCCTTCGACGCTAGTTTTACTCCAATTATCACTATTATGGTGCTGAACACGTCTGATGCTGAATGTACCGCATCACTTATCATTGCATTTGAATGTGCAAATATTCCCGCAAATAATTTGAATACTGACAACAGTACGTTCTGTACTATCGTTATAAACGATACTTTATTTGCAACCTTTTTAAACTCATCCTCTGATACGGCAGATGCCGCCATCGTGTTTATTTTGTTTGCGCTTTCCATATAATCAGCCATCCTTTCCTAATGAACACCAGTCTATTGATAATCACCTTAATCAAAAGACCGATGCTGTGCGATCAATAAATTTCAGAAAGCTCTTATCACTAAATATATGTGGGAGATTTTATAGAATGTCTAAAAGAGTATAAAAAAACACCCACGACTCAGTATTAGTAACTACTGTCCCGTGGATGTAAAGATTCCACTGCCATGATGGCCCGACTCCTTGGCTTACACCAATGGTCTGCTCAGTTTGTACTGTAGATTTATATGCAGTGCAAAGAGTTAATTTAGGTTACCATCTATGGCAGTCTATGTCAATATTTATTTTCAGATCAAAACTCTTTTTCAAAACTGAACTTAATATCCTTGAGATCAAGTCCATTCGATTTCACATACAGTCGGAGCACATTGAATCTGCCGTAAAATTTGACCTCTTTCCTGATCACAACATCCTTGCCGTCAGTTCCGTTAAATGTGAAGTTGCTCACAGGGAATCCGTTGAAAAACAGGGTACACGGCAGCTGGGCAAGCTTTTCGAGTGTCGAGCTTCCCCTCAGGCTCACCTCATACTCTCCCGGATGTTCAACATCAAGGGCTATGACATAATTCGTGTCGGCGATGCTGGCCTTCTCTGTCAGATCTATAAGTATGTCTCTGTCGACATTGATGTATTCCACATCATCAATTGAAAAATCGTCCGCCTGCTTTGGACGGTTTATTATCTCTACCTCTACAGGCTCTCCCACAAGACGCTTAAATGCATTCGTATTCATGGCAAAGTTACACACATTCTTTGCAATTCTCTGAAGCTCAGCTCTCAATATACGTCCGTCCTGAAGTGCCTCTATGACATTATCTCCGCCCATGTTCTTCGAGCCGTCCGGGCAGCACATATACATGTCATTCTGTGCCTGTATCATAGTCGCAAAGTCATTTGCATCCGGCTCCATACCCCTGCGGTTGATGGATGCCCACCAATCTGTCATGACCACGCCTGTAAATCCCCACTCATTTCTGAGTATCGTGGTATTCAGATCATAACTTCCTGCGGTGTAGAGACCATTTACCAGACCATATGTTGTCATAACAGAGTCGGCATATCCTGACTTGACAGCTATCTCAAATCCCTTCAGGTATATCTCCCTGAGTGCCCTCTGGGAGATGACCGAGTCAGTTGTATGGCGGTGATACTCCTGATTATTTCCGCAGAAATGCTTGATCGTTCCGGACACGCCGCTGGACTTAAGTCCCTCTAACTGTGCAGTTGCAATGGAACCCGTAAGGTATGGATCCTCGGAGAAATACTCAAAGTTTCGTCCATTAAGCGGGTGACGGTGGATATTCATTCCCGGTCCAAGAAGAACCTCAACCTTATTTGCTGTCATCTCAAGTCCGAGAAGTGCATACAGTCTGGTGTTCAATTCTTTGTTAAATGAACATCCGCACAGAGTGCCATTTGGAAGTGAGAATGCCTTCATACCTGAGTCGAGTCTCATTCCCGATGGTCCGTCATCACAGCACACCGATGGGATCTTATGTGCGATCAAATTGGGCGATACCCCGGCAAATGCGGACGCTGTTCCCGCCGTCACAAGAGAACTTCCCATTCCCTCTCCGCGGACAAAGCATGCCAGATCCTCATCATCAAACTGCGCTATGAGCTCATCCATGGTGGCCCTGCCTTCCCTTACATCAAGAAGCGTAATTCCCTTGTCACCAGTAACCGGTATCTCCTCCGGCAGTTCCTGCTCTCTCCTGTCATACATATCAACAGTGACTAGAGGTGTCTCCTCATACTCTATAAGCATCCTGCCGTTCTCATCACAGAATGGTTTCATGCGGTCAAACTTCTCATAAGGTGCAAGTGCCTCCTGAAGCTTCTGAAGCTCCACAGTCTCGGCAAGCTCAAAGAACAGACACTCTGTTGTATTTCTTATGCTGTTTCCTACATGGATAGTGTAGTCTCCAGCTTCAAGCACATAACAGTTTCTATGGCCCGTGACTCCCGAATCGTCAAATGATGCCATACGGTCAAGCGGGATCTCAAACTTCAGCTCATCGCTGAGTCCCGGAACAAGCTCCTTTGTCTTCGCAAAATCAATGAGCACTCTGGATGGCTTGCCAAGCCTGCCCTGTGGCATCTCACCGTACACCTGGACAACCTCCTTGCCAAGTCTCTTTCCTGTATTTGTGACTTTGACACAGATATTCGCCACGCCTTTTTCAAAATCCAGACTTGCATGTTTTACGCCGATCTTGAAGTCTGTGTATGACAATCCGTATCCAAACGGATATCTGACCTTATCCTTTGCAAATGTCTCAAAGTAACGGTATCCCACATAGATATCCTCAGCGTAGAAGTTTCTCTCTTCGCCGCCGAAATTGTCATACGCAGGATAATCCTTGATATCGTAGGCTATCGTGTCTGTGAGTTTTCCTGAAGGGCTGACATCTCCTACGAGGACATCAGCCACTCCATATCCTCCGACCATTCCACCCTGCCATACATACATGCAGGCATCTGGGGAAATCGTGTCAAGAAATGACATATCTATAAGACCGCCGACATTCAAGAGAACGACCATCTTCTGGAAATTCTCTCTGACAAGTCTAAGCATATCAGTCTCTATATCAGTGAGCATAAATGCTCCTTTTTCAAGTGTATTGTCCTTGTCCTCACCAGCTGTTCTTGCAATTATCACTATGGCTGAATCCGACTCGCCGGCAGCCTCCTGCACGAGCTCATCTGTAACCGGCATCTCCGCCTGTGACCACGGCTCCTGTCCCCAGCCAAGTCCCAACTCCACAGGATGTTCCTTATCCCATGCGGCATAAGTCTCTGCCAATTTCTGATTGACATTCACATCCTTGCACTCATTAAGTGCATCAAGGATTCCTACCACTCTGGCAACATTCACCATGCCGCCCGAACCGGTTCCACTCTTATAATAATGGTTCTGCATACGTCCAAATACAGAAACCGTCTCTCCCTGCTTAAGTGGCAGAGCTTTGTTGTCGTTCTTTAACAGAACCAGTCCCTCTGCAGCCATCTCACGGGCTGTCTTCTCATATACTGCCCAGTCAAGTACTCTATCTTCCATCTTCCTACCTCCCAATATATCTTTGCTCAATTCCATATGATGATATTGTACATCATACAAGTAAACTTTGATATGGAAAACTTTAACTTTTTGCTGTGCAAAACGCAAGCGAGTCAGACAGTTTGCTCCCCATTCATACTGCCGGAAACGGAAGATATAGTTGTTTGTCATCTGCCACGCTTTATATAATCCTCATCAAGCTTTGTACTCCATTCCCTGTCATCGAGGGCGGCAGCCCCCGCCATCGGCTCGGATGAGCGCATCGCATGCACCGCATTCCCTACAGCTCCATACACATTCTCTGTTCCAGCCTCGTCGCACACATAATTCACCGCCCGCTCCGGTCTTATTCCAAAGCGTCCTGCCTCCATGACAGCATCGATATTTGCTCCGATGAAGATGAATTCCCAGCCATACTTTTTCTGCTGGCGCTTAACCATCTTCTGTATCATCTCATAGCTGTAATTCCGGCTGGCGTTCTCCATTCCGTCTGTGATTATCACGAACAATGTCTTCTCAGGCACATCCTCTTTTCTTGCATACTTGTGGATATTGCCGATATGGTGAATCGCACCTCCAAGCGCATCAAGCAGTGCTGTGCAGCCACCCACGTAATAGTCATTGTCCGTCATCTCTGGTACATTCTCAATAGGAATCCTGTCGTGCAGTACTCTGCTGAAGTCGTCAAAGAGCACAGTCGAAACGTACGCCTCTCCATCATCACCGCTATCTTTCTTCTGCTTTTCCATCATTGAATTGAATCCACCTATCGTGTCAGCCTCAAGTCCGTGCATTGAACCACTTCTGTCCAGAATAAATACTATCTCCGTAAGTCCTTTTTTCATAATCATCAACCTCACATTCTTTTATCTTAGTGTTTTTATGTATCAGGAAATGCAAATGTGTAAACAATCTGCATGCACGTGCGTTTTAGAAATTAACCTTGGCATGTCCACTCTGCTTTCCCTTAATATGAGTTAATAATAACCTGTATAACAAACAAAAAGGTCACCCCGCAGGCGACCTTCTCATTTTACTTTGTTTTATTCTGACAGCGAGGCAAGTCCATAGTCGAACAGAACTATATTGATCTTTATGACGCTGTATTCTTTATGTACTATATGATACTCCACGATCTTGTCCGTCTGAGAGATCGGTGAGAGTGCGTATCCGGCAAGCCCCAGGAAGTCAACAGTCTCATCAAGATTCAGGCGAAGCCCGACTGCCAGTGACAGAACTTTTTCCTTCGACGGCTTTATCCTGCCCTTCAGGAGCTTTGAGAAATACTGCTTGCTTATATTTGCCGCAGTGTAGACCTCTGAATTCTTAAGTTTCTTTTTGTTGATTAACTGCTGCAGATGTTTTTCAAAGCTGTCCGTATATATGCCCTTAAGCATGTCGTCCAAAGAACCATTTGAGTTGTTTTCATGTATTCCCGAACTCTTACCTGACTGTGCCAGTGTTCCATATTCCATAAACTGAGGTCTATGTTGACCGCAAAGATATTCTTCATCGAACCTTGCAGTGTCTTGGCATTCATCATACGATGACAAAGTACGATATTCACTCAGATTTTTTTCAGCAACATATTCGTCATCTATTAAACTCTTCACATCATCATACCATTTTCCTGATACATGATATGAATGATCATCAAACACCACAAGCGTGATGTCCATCTCATGCTCCTGCAGAAATGATGTAAATGCATCAATTGCGATCTGAATTCCAAGCTCTTTAGGAAAGCCGTAAGAGCCCGTAGCCATCAGTGGAAATGCAATCGACTTGCATCGGTGTGCATATGCCATAACTAATGCTTTGTCATAACACCTTCTGAGAAGCTCCGGCTCCTGATGTCTTCCATCCACCCAGGCAGGTCCGCTTGAATGAATGATGTATCTCGCCGGAAGATCAAATGCTTTTGTGATTCCAACCTCTCCAGCCGCCAGAGTTCCAACCTTTGCCCTTGCCTTCAGAAGCCTGTCACGCCCCGCAGCCGCATATATTGCAGAGTCCACGCCAGCTCCCACGGCAACGTGCGGATTTGCCGTATTTACTACTGCATCTACATGAACTTTTGTTATATCACTTCTAATAATCTTAAATGGCATTCGGCTGTCTCCCTGATTTGTTTGATATATTACGAACGATAATCCCCATTGATCTTCACGTAATCATATGTCAGGTCACAGCCCCATGCCTTGGCTGTCACGTCACCGATTCCGAGATCTATGTTGATGTGGATTTCATCTGAGCTCAATACCTTGGCTGCCTTCTCCTCTGAGAATGGTACGCCTGCGCCGTTGCGGCATACTGGAACCACGCCAAATTCTGACTCAAGATCTACTGCAACCTTATCTATATCAAAGTCTGCCTCCGCATATCCGATAGCACAGAGGATACGTCCCCAGTTGGCATCCTCGCCGAACATAGCACACTTTGTAAGTGGGGAACGGATAACGCTCTTTGCCACGATAATGGCTGTGTCAAGGTCAGGTGCCCCTGCAACTGTACACTCGATCATCTTGGTTGCTCCCTCGCCGTCTGATGCAAGCATCATGGTCATGCACTCCATAACTATATAGAGGGCCTTCTTGAACTTCTCATAAGCTTCGTTCTCCGTGTCGATGAGCTTGTTGCCAGCAAGGCCATTTGCCATGACTGTCAGGGTATCATTTGTGGACTGGTCTCCATCTACTGAGAGACAATTGTAAGTAACCTTTACGATCTCTGAGAGCGCCTTCTGGATCAGCTCTGATGTAATGGCTATGTCTGATGTGATGAAGTTAAGCGTTGTAGCCATGTTTGGATGGATCATTCCGCTTCCCTTTGCCATACCTCCGAGGGTGCATGTCACTCCGTCTATGTCAAACTGGACAGCAACCTGCTTGTCAACTGTGTCTGTGGTCATGATAGCATTTGCAGCCTTGTCGTTGCCGTCTGCTGTGAGACCGTCTGCAAGTTCTTTCATATGCTCCTCAAATGGCTCGATAGGGATGATCTGTCCGATGACACCTGTTGAAGCATTGATGACAAGGTTCACATCTATACCCAGGGCATCCGCTGCAAGCTGGGATATCTTCTCAGCCTTCTCTATTCCATCCGCGTTGCATGTGTTGGCATTCTTGGAGTTCACAATGACTGCCTGTGCCTTGTTGCCAGATTTCTTCAGGTGTTCCTTGGTAACTGTGACCGGTGCGCCCTTCACCTTGTTCTGTGTATACACGCCTGCTGCCACACATGGCACCTCTGAAAATACCATTCCGAGATCATTCTTGTTCTTGTCAGGGTTCAGTCCACAGTTAAGTCCATTTGCCGTGAAACCCTTGGCCGCGCACACGCCACCGTCTACATATGTATAACCATCATATATCTTCTTGTTCATAGTAATCCAATCCCTTCTAAATATATTTTAACCAATCTTCATCAATTGGATGTGCACAAGTATATAGTACAATCTGTAATCGTTTTGACATTAACTGATGCAGGACATACGAAGGCGCCGGCTCTCAGTGAGCCTGCGAGCGCTAGTGCCGCTGCAGCCTGAGTTGAGCGGGAGCGCTCCTGCATGGTTATGTCAAACACGATACAGACTATGTCAACTTAATGTGCACATCCAATTGATACATCCTATCTATTCACCCACGCAAGGAACTTGTCCAGTCTGCCCACGGTCTTGTCTTTTCCTATCACGTTCATGATGGTGAACAGGTCAGGTGAGTTCTGCTTGCCTGTTATGGCAACTCTTACTATGGTACATACATCTGTGATGCTACCCTTGTATCCGTCAGGATTCTGCTTGTACTCCTTGACATTTGGACAGTAGCCGATCTTCTCGCCCATGACCTTCATGCTTGAGAACCAGTCTTCTGAGTCAAGGAAGAGATCCTTCTTGTACTCCTCGATAACCTCTGTGATCATCTCCGGTGTGTACTTCTCGTCTATCTCATACTGGAGATCCAGCTCGTCCTCGGGAGTGTACAGATAACCGAACATAGCGCGCAGATCTGACCATTTGCCGACATCCTTGCGGACCTTCTTGCCTGACATCTTCCACAGATTGATGGTCTTCATGAAGCCGTCCTTATCCTGTGTGCCAAATGTGTATATGTTCTCGTCATGCTCCTTTGCCCACTCCATGATGAGGTCGTAACACTCCTCGGCTGTGAGCTTTGAGATCATCTCCTTGCTGACATCATTGAGCTTCACCATGTCAAAAAGTGCGCCGCTGACAGGCATCTTCTTGAGTGATAATGTAAAGTCGTCTATTGTCTTGTCTGCATGTGCTGCATGCCACTCTTCGTAGTTGGAGTTTGCTATTGTCATAAGGTACTCAAGCACGCTGACTGATGGGAATCCCTGCTCTGCATAGAATCCAACCGCAGCCTCCGGGTCCTTTCTCTTGCTGAGCTTTCTCTTTCTCTGGTGCTCGCCCTCCTCGTCCACTGTAACCTCAAGCTTCATGATAGGTGCGATGTGCGCATACTTTGGAAGCGCAAATCCACACAGATCAAAGAGCTGCTTGTGAAGTGGATATGATGCAAGCCACTCGTCACCTCTGATGACAAGATTTGTCCTCATGAAATGATCGTCAACTGCATGTGCAAAATGGTATGTAGGTATTCCGTCTGACTTCAGAAGTACCACATCCATGATATTCTCAGGCATCTCGATCTTGCCCCTGATAGGATCGCTGTAGATAACAGTCTTTCCTGCCTCGCCCGGACTCTTGAGTCTCACAACATATGGCTCGCCCGCTGCAAGCTTCTCCTCTATCTGCTCGTATGTCAGATTTCTTCCTACTGCATACTCGCCGTAATATCCTATGTCAACCTTTGCAGCCTCCTGCTTTGCCCTGATCTCATCAAGCTCCTCGGCTGTTGTGAAGTCAGGATATGCATATCCCTCCTGCATAAGCTTCTTGACACATGTCTGATATATCTCTTTTCTCTCACTCTGCTTATATGGACCATATATAGTCTCACCGCCCTCAAATGGTCCCTCGTCAAATCCAAGGTCAAACTTCTTCAGCGAATTGATAATCTCATTTACACCGTCCTCAAGCTCCCTCTTTCTGTCAGTGTCCTCTATTCTGAGGTAGAACACGCCGCCACTCTGCTTTGCAAGCTTTCTTGAGATCATGGCTGCATACAGTCCACCGATGTGCATGTATCCTGTAGGGCTTGGCGCAAATCTTGTTACCCTTGCTCCCTCTGGAAGATCTCTCTCCGGAAATCTCTTCTCAAGGTCATCCACTGTATCTGTTATATCTGCAAATATCAAATCCGCTAATTTGTTGTAATCCATCTCCTGTTTTCACCTTTCTGCTATATCACTTATCATCAAGAGTCTGCTTGATGATCGCTTCATTATATCCTGTCTGATTATAATTTGTATTATGTTTTACGTCAATTCCTTAAACCACAATGGCAATTGCATAGATTCCATATACTTATCGCCTTGACTTACACGTAAAATTTTCCACAACTATCTCATACACATTTACCGCTGCAAGCATCTGGTCTGAGTAGTTATACTTCTTCTTTTCTACCTTGTCAAACGATCTCATATTCTCGGTATTTCTCGCAAGCTGATGATTCATAAGGCAGTTGAGTGCCTCGCACTTTTCCTCAGGATCTGTCAGCTTTCTGGCTGTGCCATTTCCCATGATACTGCTGTAGAGATAACCAAAGCTGCAGGCATTTGGTCCCTCAACCAGATAGTGATCTGTGTCCATCTCTATGGCCACCTTCGGATCCGCTGCCAGAGCATCCACCTTCCTGCCCTCACCGGCAGAGTGGAAATAAAGCTTCAGAACATCCTCCTCGTAGGTATAACCGAAATTCAGCGGAACTATGTACATTCCCTCTTCATCGTGAACCGCCATCCGGAACACCTTACACGAATCAAGTACATCCACTATCTCTTCACGATCTGTTATCATCCTGTCACTTCTCCGCATCTCCCGCATACAATACCTCCTTTTTCAGCGTACAATCTATTAAAATAGTATAAATGACGTCAGCATATTTGCAAGTTTTTTGAACTTTATATTATTCGGATTTTCAAAACTTTTTTATTTCTGATCCAGGCTCCACGCTTTAACTTTGTATGATGTAACTCCAAGTATCGTCTCACCGTCTATCTGAAGTGGTGTCGGACGATCAAATTCAACCTCAACCTCTTTTGCGTTGAATATATCAACATGCTTTTCGTACTTGACATGCTCCCCCTTGAATATAGAAGGAAAAATCATAAGGGTTCCAAGCTTGCCCTTGCCGTGGAACACCATAACCGAAACTGTATGCTCCGGATTCAGTCTGTCCTGCCCGGGGGTAGCCATCATTCCGCCGCCATAATATCTGCCATTCATGGTTGGCACGAGCCAGGCATTTTTATATTCATGACGGACTCCATCCACTTTCACCACAGCATTTCTCGGTTTGAATGCGTAGAGCAGGCCTTTGATAGCTATAGCCGTGTAGTTCACAGGCTTGTTCTTATGAGTTTTCTCATTCTTTGTCCTCTGGCGGTCGCCCTCCTCACAGCAGTAACCGTCTATTCCGAATCCAACATTGTTCATGAACAGCCACTTTTTGCCGTTGATCGTCACCTCCGGCAGATGCTGTATGTACTGATTTATCTGGTAATCCGGAGTGTCATGACTGTTATGTCCTATGTCCTTTGCAAAGTCATTGCCGCTTCCGGAGGCATAATAGTAGATGGTATTCTTCACATCCATGTCCTTTATGTCATTCACAAATATGTTCAGCGTTCCGTCACCGCCGCACAGGATAACCTCGTCATCCTCTGCAAGCGATCCCATGAACTCCGCATATGAAGCGATCTCTGTCATCTTCTTGAGTATCGCATCAGGATATGTATCTGCAAGTGCCTGCACGTCATACATACATTTGCCGTTGCCCGCCAGTGAATTATATAAAATGTACTTCTTTCCCATAGTTTTTACCCTTTTCATCTTTCTCAAGGACAAGTCTCACCCTGTCGCTGATCTCATTCTTCTTCATTGCTTTTACCTCATCGGCAGGTATCACATCCACCACATCTATATAGACGTCAGATCTGCGCCTCAGCACATTCCTGTAGATATTCTCCGTTCCGTGTATCGCCATGACGACTATCGGCGCATGCGCTTTCTGGGCTATCCTGAAAACACCCGTGTGAAATGGCAGAAGTCCGCCCTGTCTGTTTCTCGTTCCCTCCGGGTATACTCCAACTGCCATATCTCCCTTCTGGAGAATCTCGGTAGCCGTCTTGATCGTAGACAATGCCTTACCCGGATCTGATCTGTCTATCGGCATAAAGCAGCATCTTCTGATGATCCTGCCGAATATCGGTATCTTAAAATTCTCCGGCTTGGATACAAATGCCACATCCCACTTCTTAAATACATGCCATTCTATCAGCGGATCATAATTTGACAGATGATTTCCCACAAAGAGTGGTTTGACATCCACTGGAATCTTCTCCATGCCAGTCACATGCATTTTCACTCTTAGAAACCACATGGCAAATCCGGTGGCACCATACAGCAGATGCCTGTAGAACCTGCTGTCCTCCGTATACTGCCTGTCAGTTCTCACGAACAGACTGCACACGAAGAGAAAAAGTATGTACATCAGAAATATGGCTATGATTCCGCCAAGTATATATATAATTATCACTTTTTATTCCACCCTTTTCTAATGTCATCCATAAGCTTCATCATATATATAGACTCTGACAAAGGCATCGATTTACTCTGGAACTGTCCCTGTCTGATCATATCAAGGCTTTCCATGACCTCGTACTCGTAGCCGCTTATCTGCTTTGGCACATCCACATGTCTTATCAGTCTGTCCTCGCAGTCAAATACATCTATCCACTGTGGATTATTTATATTCTGGACTATCATGTATCCCTTCTCACCGTAAAAGATGCCTTTTCTGTCTGATCTTCCGTACATGCTGTGGGTTGTCACTGCCATCCTGCCGTCTCTGTATTTGACGGTTATACTCTCCTGTCCGTCTACTCCAGTCTCGTGCATCATAACAGAGGACTCAATATCCGAGATATCCTTTCCCATATGCATGACAATGAAGTTCAGCCCGTAAACTCCCACGTCTAAAAGGGCACCCCCTGCCAGCTCTGGTCTGATCAGGCGCTCTATCTTTGATATCGGATAGGACAGATTGCAGGTCATTGTCCTGATATCCCCTATCACACCTGATCCAAGAATTTCATTTATTATCTGTCTGGACGGCATATACCGCGTCCATATTGCCTCAGCCACATACACCTTCTTCTCCGCTGCCAGAGCTGCGATCTCCTCAGCCTGCGCAGCATCGTAGGTAAATGCTTTCTCGCAGAGTACATTTCTTCCATGTTCTATGCAGAGCTTCATATGCTCATAGTGATGTGAATGCGGCGTTGCAATATATATAAGATCTATCGCGTCATCACTTACCAGTTCCTCATAACTTCCATAAGCCTTATCTATATCAAATTCCCTGGCAAATGCATTTGCCTTTTCCAAAGTTCTTGAACCTACCGCATACAGCTCCACATCATCCATCTTATTTATCGTATCTGCCATGACACCGGCGATCTTGCCTGCGCCTAATATTCCTATGTTCATATGCTGTCATCCTCCTGTTTTTTCTATCTGTTTTCCAGCGCTGACACTGCATATATATCTTCAAAAGTACATCTCTTTTTGTTTTCGACATATTTTGACACTCCATATCAGATTATAACACACAGACGGGAAAATAGAAGAAAAACTCCTGATGCCAGCGATAACTGACACCAGGAGTCCTCCCCTTTATCTTGAGCACCATAATAAGCACCCAACCCACTATATATGTTGTACTATGCATCTCTATCGGCTACACATATTCTACAGTGTAAAATATGTTGTTCCACAATCCGCATGTTACTCTCTGTACATAAGGTAGCTGTACATATCTGCATAATCATGTCTCTCATTCTTGATGAAATCGATGGCTTCCCTTGGATGCTGATTCAGCATTCCGGTCAGCATGTATGGCACATCATAGCCCCATACTGCATCTCCCTTTGCCTTGAGCGGAACCATGTACTGCTCTATGAACTTCAAGATGTGGTACAGGTTGTACTTTGGATTTCTGAGGAATCCAAGAAGAAGCTCAAGCGCACAATTTCCTGCGCCCCTGCCCATACAGCTTACAGTTCCATCGAGCATGCTCGCACCACTCCTCATTGCCTCAACAGTGTTGGCATAGGCAAGCTTTAAGTTGTCGTGTGCATGTATTCCTATCTTCTTGCCATACTTCTCTCCAACTGCGACATATTTCTCCGCGAGTTTCTTGATCTGCTCAGGGTACAGTGAGCCGTAGCTGTCAACAATGTATATTCCATCTACATTGCTCTTGCCAAGCAGCTCAAGGGCAAGATCGATATCCGACTCCTGATCCTTTGAAACTGCCATGATATTACATGTGGTCTCGTATCCCTTTGCATGTGCATCCTCAATCATCTCGATGGCTGCAGGCATGGTGTTGATGTATGTCGCCACCCTCACCAGATCGATAACACTGTCGGCTCTGTCGATGATATCCTTCTTGTAGTCGCATCTTCCGACATCAGCCATAACTGAAATTTTCAGATCTGTATTGTTCTCTCCAACGATGGCTCTTATATCCTCCTCGTTGCAGAACTTCCATTTGCCGAATTTGTTCACATCAAACATTTCCTTGGAGGCCTTATAGCCGAATTCCATATAATCAACCCCCGCCTTGATGTTCGCTTCATAGAGGGCTCTTATAAACTCGTCAGTAAAATAGAAATCGTTGACAAGTCCTCCATCTCTTATTGTTGCGTCAAGTACCTGAATGTCAGGTCTGTAGGTGATCAGATCTCCGCCTATCATAATAGTGTCCTCCTTCTTGTTTTTTGTTTTGATTTTCTCTTTTGGTTTTTCTCTCTGATATTTCTGAGTCTATTTACTGCAAAGCTGTTTTCCATTTTGATTCTATTTACTACACCTCTGTCTTCCAGTTTGTATCCTATAGATATTTCTCCTCAGTTTTCTCAATTTAAACTTACGTCACTTTAACGCGTTGGTGTATGTTAGTGACTTTATTTAGTATAGCACATAAATAAATTAATGCAAGGACTTTATTCAAAAATGCAATCTTTGGTGATTCTGTTTTTATCCTTTTTCGCAGGGAAATCAAAGTCTTAGGATAATTTTATCCTAAACAAGCGAAATATAGCCCAAAAGATACAACTTTCTGGAACTTTGTATCTTTTAGGCCTAAATTGTTGATTTCTGGATAATTTTTAGCTCAGATCCTCGCCGTTAGTCTCGATGACCTTCTTGTACCAGTAGAAGGAATCCTTTCTGTATCTCGCAAGATCCTTCATGTCAAACTCATCTCTGTTGACATATATAAAGCCGTATCTCTTGGTGATTCCTTCGTGGGTGGACACGAGGTCGATTGCTGACCATGGGCAGTAACCCATCATCTCTGCACCCTCGTCTGCTGCCAGCTTAATCTGCTCTATATGCTTTCTTAAGTACTCTATACGATAGTCGTCGTGTACCCTGCCATCCTCTGTAAGCTTGTCATATGCGCCAAGACCATTCTCTGTCACAATCATAGGAAGGTGATATCTGCTGTACATCTCTCTTATAGTTGCCCTAAAGCCGTCAGGGTCTATCTCCCAGCCAAACTCTGTGCGGAGAAGATTTGGATTTGGATACGCCTTGTATACCCCCGGCTCAATACCGGCTGATTGCTGATCCTTTTTTTCTGAGTCCGTCACAGCAACCGGACTGTCATCCCACTCAACCGTTGCAGTATTATAATAATTGAAACCTATAAAATCAGGCTTTGCCTGCTCCATGATATCCATATCTCCGTCCTCGATGACTGGAATGGCATCATGTTCCTCAAGGAACTTCCACACCAGGTCGTTGTATCTTCCATACACTGCCATATCAAGGTAAAGCCAATTTCTTATCGCGTTGAAGTTCTGTGCTGCCAGGACATCCTTCGGCTTGCATGTGGCAGGATATACCAGTGAAATATTTGGTGCAGGACCAATCTTTGCACCAGGACACATCTCATGGAGAAGCTTCATGGCCTTTGCCTGAGCAAGGAGCATGTGGTGATTCTCCTGATAAAGCTTCTTGTATTTATTTGTCACGCCCTCCATGTTGCAGGTTCCGATCACGTCACCCACAAGTGTGAGCATGTTCTGCTCATTGATCGTCAGCCAGTACTTTACTCTGTCGCCATAATTTGTGTAGAGAAGCTTTGCAAATTCAACAAACTCGGCAACACTCTCTCTTCTCGACCAGCCACCTTTTTTCTCAAGAGCCGCAGGAAGATCAAAATGGAACATTGTGACAAGAGGCTCGATTCCGTACTTGAGGCACTCATTTATCACATTGTTGTAGAAGTCAATTCCCTCCTGGTTGACTCTGCCGGTTCCCTCTGGGAGGACTCTGCTCCACGCGATGGAGAATCTGAATGTCTTGAATCCCATCTCAGCCATGAGGGCTATGTCCTCTGCATATCTGTGATAAAAATCAGCACACACATCCAGCTCACTTGTTCCCGCTGGAACTGTCTTGATATCCTGCACACTTGGACCCTTGCCGTGTGACAGATTGGCACCCTCAACCTGATATGCGCTTGTCGATGCTCCCCAGAGAAAATTCTCCGGGAGTCCATGTTCCTTTGTGATTATCATAATTTTCCCTCCATGGATTTACATTTTCAATAGTATTTATAAAAGAGATGAACCATCTGTTCCAGTTCATCTCCATCTTACGTTTGTTTTATTGCGATTTTATTTCACGCCCTCATACTTCTGCTTATAATTGTACAACGCGCCAAGAAGATTCGAATCATTGCGGAACTTGCATGTGTCGATAACCATGCCATCGTAGGTCTTTGTAATCTTTCTTATCTTGTCCACATACTTCTTAACCCCCGGAACAAAGTTCGGATTGGCACTCATTCCACCTCCGATAAGTATGACATCCGGATCTATCGTCATGTACAGGTTACAGCAGAGCTTTGCTATGGAGAAGTATGAGTCCTCAACCATATCTATGATCTCCTGATTGCCCTCATCTATCCATTGATATACCATCTCACCGGTCACCTCTTCTGGCTTCATATGCATTATCTTGGATGCCTTGTATGTAATGGAGCTTGCAGTACATGTTGAGGTTACCATGAACGGGTTATATTCAAATGTCTCCTCAACAGTCAGCTCTTCACAGCATCTGACATTATCAGCTTCTTCCCTTGTCATGTTCATGAGGGCATATGACAATTCACCTGCCAGAAGTCTCTTGCCTCTGTGGATCTTTCTGTCAATGATTATTCCACCGCCGATTCCTGTACCCACGACAACGACTGCTGCATTTGTAGCCGTGCTGGCATTGCCCAGCCACAACTCTGCGAGAGCCGCACATTTGCCATCGTTCTCAAGGGCTACAGACACACCGCCGCATGCCTCTGATATGAGATCACCAAGATGTGCACCATCAAGATACTTGATCCCGCCACCGCCGTACACTATGCCGCGCTCGACATCTATCTGTCCAGGAAGCCCCATGGCAATTCCTGTTATGTCACAGTCCAGTACCTTCTCGTCATACACCTTCTTGATCTGCGCCACAAATGCCGGAGTTCCAGCCTCGGCATATCTGTCGGTTGGAGTCTTACCCTTTCCCGATATATTGCCCTCATCGTCCATTAACGCATACTTTATAAATGTTGCCCCTACATCAAATACTAAATACATAAGTCCCTCCTACTTTTCTCATTACCCATTGTTTTTTTCTTTCTATATATATTTTTATATTCACCTTGTCACTCTCGTTCTCTCCACAGCATCCTTCCAGCCTGCAAGGAGCGTCTCCCTCTTATCCTCAGTTATCCCCGGCTTAAATCTTCTGTCGGCCTTCCAGTAACCCTTGATCTCATCCAGACTATCATAGTAGCCAACCGCAAGTCCAGCCAGATATGCAGCTCCCAGAGCTGTTGTCTCCGTGATCACAGGCCGCACAATCTCGGCATTCTCTATATCTGCCTGGAACTGCATCAGGAAGTCATTGGCACTTGCACCGCCGTCCACTCGAAGGCTTGTGATTGAAAGTCCTGCATCCATCTCCATAGCCGCAAGAACATCCGATGTCTCATATGCCAGCGATTCGACTGTCGCCCTGACAAAGTGCGCCTTATTTGTTCCCCTTGTAAGGCCGAACACTGCCCCTCTGGCGTACGCATCCCAGTAAGGAGCGCCAAGTCCCGTAAATGCAGGTACCACATATACACCATTACTGTCCGGCACAGACAGAGCAATGCGCTCAGTGTCCGCTGCATTGTCTATGAGCTTCATCTCATCCCTGAGCCACTTGATGGCTGCTCCAGCCACAAACACACTTCCCTCAAGCGCATAGCTGACTTTTCCGTCAAGTCCTATGGCTATGGTGGTGAGAAGTCCCTGCTGCGAGTCAACTGCCTTATCCCCCGTATTCATGAGGAGGAAACAACCTGTTCCGTAGGTGTTCTTCACATCACCGGCCTCAAAGCAGCACTGTCCGAACAGCGCGGCCTGCTGATCTCCGGCAACTCCCGCTATAGGCACCTCACCGCCAAATATCTCTCTGTCCGTGTATCCGTATATCTCACTGGAATTTCTCACTGCCGGAAGCATGCTCTCCGGGATGTTGAACTTTGCAAGCAATTCCCTGTCCCACTCCAGTGTATGAATGTTGAATAGCATAGTACGCGATGCGTTCGTGTAGTCCGTTGCATGGACTCTTCCGCCTGTGAGCTTGTATATAAGCCATGTGTCAACAGTTCCGAACATCAGCTCCCCTGCCTCTGCGCGTTCCCTGGCTCCAGGCACATTATCAAGTATCCACTCTATCTTTGTTGCAGAGAAATACGGATCTACTATCAGTCCCGTTTTCTCTCTTATCACCTTGTCATATCCTTCAGCCTTAAGCTGCTCTATCCTGTCCGCAGTTCTCCTGCACTGCCACACTATGGCATGATACACCGGATTGCCGGTCTTTCGATCCCACACTATGGTTGTCTCTCTCTGGTTGGTGATTCCTATGGCGGCTATGTCCTCGGTGCGGATTCCCATGGTCTCCCTCGCCTCCATCATCACCGACATCTGGGTTGCCCATATCTCCATAGGGTCATGCTCCACCCAGCCGTTATTCGGGAAATGCTGGGTGAACTCCTTCTGCTTCACCGAACATATCCTGCCTTCCTTATCAAATATTATCGCCCTTGAGCTGGTCGTTCCCTGATCCAGCGCCATTATATAATCTGCCAAATTGCCCTCCTATTAACGCGGACGCTCGGTTCTAGTGTTTTGCAACCAAACTGATGGGTATGCCTTCTCAGGGGACGCTCCCGCTCGTTTCGCCCTGCAGCGGTACTAAGATGCTGCTTAGCGCACCATCTAAGGACCGGCGGGCTCAAATGCCCCTGCGAAGGCATACCCATCAGCTTGGTTTATATACACTGTTAAGCCTCGCTGTTCTCCGTAATTATGTATGGTCCGTCGGGCAATTTTGCCCTGACAAACCTTTTTTCCTTCTTCCTTTTAAGTATCTATCAAATAAGCCAGAATCAAATAGTTCAGCTTAATTGTTTTGATCAAATTTTCTCAATCGTTTTTCAGATAATTCTCTCTCAGATGTTCGTTCACCCTCTCAACCTCTGCCTTGAAGTCCCGTGAGGACATGCGGATTGCACCCTGGCCCATGGTGACTATCTGCTCCAGTCCGTCCGATGTGACCACAGTGACCTTGTGCTTTCTCGCAAGCTCATGTGTGAGCTTTTCTATATGCGCATCCGCGGTCTCACCCTCCTTGGTGTACACCACCTCTATATCATCATAAGGGAATCTCTCGCCCTTGTTGTCCTTCACCTTGTAGCCGTCAAATACCACTATTAACTTACAGTTCATATATCCCTGATAGTTTGACAGTATGTCCATGAGCTTACCTCTGGCGGAGTCTATGTTGTGCTCCGACAGTTCCCGAAGTGTATCCCATGCAAATATGACATTGTAGCCATCCACTATGACATAGTCCTCGCCGTTTTTCCTGCGCTTGAACGCTCCAGGCGTGGCTATACCTCTATCAGCGGGTCTGCTGCCCACAAGCGGTCCATTTCCGGGCTGCCTGTCTCTGGACTGACTCTTATTATACTGTCCATTTACTTTATACTCAGATGTAGTTCTCCTGAATCTTCCGTTCAGTGCCACATCCTTATCCTTGTAATCTCCGCCAAATGTCCTTGCAAATATCTCGCTGAGCTCCTCATCTGTTATGGACATCTCCGATACACTCTTTCCCGGCCTGTTCACCGGAATATCCATAGCATAGCCATCTTCCGTGTAGCCAAGCTGGCCCGAGATCTCAAATCCCGGATCCTCCTTCACATGCATGTTCTCATACACATCATACCAGTCCACCAGATAACCTGCACCGTGGGCACAGAATACCGATGAAGATGGATTAAACCTGTCTAGCTCAGGATCATAATGTCTCTCAGCCAGAACCTCTTCGGTGTTGTGGCACGGCTGATAGCCGTCTATATCCACCTGAAGCCTGCCTGTACCTCTGGAAAATGCTGTGAGTTCACTGTAATACTCTCTCATGGTATATACCGGGGCATGTCCCGTGATGACTGTCGTCTCACCGGATATCTCCTGACCATCCATAGTTCCGCTCATTTTCACTATGTCTGCAAGAACCCTTCCGGCATACTCCTGTGGTACCTCTATTTTAAATGCATACACAGGTTCCAGCAAGACACTTTCCGCCATCATAAGGCCCTGTCTCACCGCCCTGTATGTCGCCTGTCTGAAATCTCCACCCTCAGTGTGCTTCTGATGTGCGCGCCCCGCAGTGATGCTTATCTTCATATCCGTGATTGGCGATCCCGTAAGCACTCCCCTGAACTCACGCTCCTGAAGATGGGTGAGTATCAGTCTCTGCCAGTTCTTATCCAGTACATCCTCGCTGCAAATGCTGTCAAAGCACATTCCACTGCCATTTTCCATAGGTTCAAGCAACAAATGTACCTCTGCGTAGTGCCTGAGCGGTTCAAAATGTCCTACACCCATGACTGGAGCCGCGATCGTCTCCTTGTATGATATCCTGCCCTGTCCGTATGTGATGGCAATTCCAAACCTGTCTCTTACCATCTGAGCCACTACCTCAAGCTGTACCTGCCCCATGACCTTGATGTATATCTCTCCTGCGGTCTCATTCCACTGCACCTGGAGCTGGGGATCCTCTTCCTCAAGCAGTCTGAGCTTTGACACCATCGTGACCGCATCCACATCAGTCGGGTACATGACCTTATAGCTGAGAACCGGCTCCAGACTTGGGAGCTCTCCATCCGGACAGGCACCGATTCCCTGTCTGCCGTAGGTATTCACCAGTCCCGGAACAGCACAGACACATCCGGCGGGAACCTGGGTTACCATGTCGTACTTTGCACCGGAGTACACCCTTATCTGGTTGACCTTCTCATGGCTCTCCTCCCCCTGACTGTTTCTGAGCGTCAGCACATCCTTGAGCTTCAACACTCCTCCAGTGACCTTCATGTAGGTGAGTCTCTCGCCCTTATCGTCACGTCCTATCTTGAACACTCTGGCGCCAAATTCTTCCCCGCGCACAGGTTCCACTACATATCTGTTCATGCCGTCAAGAAGCTCTGACACGCCCTCATTCTTGAGTGCAGAGCCAAAGTAACATGGGAACAGCTTTCTGCCCGCAATGGCATTTACCACGTCCTGTTCATCATTTGCCCCAGTCTCAAGAAAATGTTCAAGCATGGCCTCATCGCACATGGCGATCTGCTCTCCTGAATCTTCACATAAAAAATCGACACAGCCATCACTCAGTCTGTGTCTGATATTGTCCATGAGGTAATCTCTATCATAGCCAGTCATGTCCATCTTATTGACAAATATAAATACAGGAATCCCATATCTCTCAAGCAGCTTCCACAGGGTCTCAGTGTGGCTCTGCACTCCGTCCATGCCATTGATGACCAGAACCACATAATCAAGGACCTGCAATGTTCTTTCCATCTCTGTTCCGAAATCCACATGTCCCGGAGTGTCAAGCAAAGCTATATGCATATCAGCATATGCAAGCTCTGCCTGCTTGGAAAATATCGTGATCCCCCTGTCCTTTTCCTGACTGTCCGTATCTAGATATGTATCCTGATGATCCACCCGCCCAAGCTTTCTTATCTGTCCTGCCTGATAGAGCATCGCCTCCGACAGGGTGGTCTTACCCGAATCAACGTGGGCCAGTATGCCCGCGACTATGTTCTTCATATGTATCTTTTTCCCTTCACCAGCCGATATATATCACCTGCCATGCATCTTGCTGACCATTGATATATATCGGTTCTTTATAAACTCATTTATCGGTTCAGCTATGAGTCTGTATCCGCCATGCTATCGCCATCTGGGATTCCCTGTTTTTCATTCTGCGCCGCCTTATATCTCTTGAACCTCTTGAAGAATATGGCTGTAAATGCACCTATGATAAAAGGGAACATGAATGTGGCAAATCTATAGAGAAGTGCCATGGCTCCGGCTGCAGCAGAACCAACAAGTCCCGAATAGATCGCTGTCATAACAAGCTCACTTGATCCGATTCCTCCCGGCATAGGAATGACTGCCGCCAGCATGACACTCATGGCTGTTATACCTATTGACGTGACAATATTCATATCACACAGGTTGTGACACACTATATAAGGTATGGCAAACCAGCACGCGAACTTGCATATATCAAGCAGCATGACTACCACTATAAGCCACGGTTTCTTAAGTACAACCCTGGTGGCATCCTCCATCATAGCTGTCTGCTCACTTAAACTGTCAATCTGCTTTGTAAATCGTCCTTTAAACAAAGCATCAGCTTTTTCAAGAAGCCATCTGAGGAATCTGTGAAACGGCGGCCAGCACGCAAAGAGCACTATCGCCATCGTTATGAGTATGGTCGCTATAACGCCGAGGACAACATATGAACTGTATTTGCCAAATACTCCAAGCATATATTCTCTGTTCGCAAGAAACAATGCCACCGCCATAACACATATGGTCATCTTGTGTATCGCATAATCAATAGAGTACAGACCAAGCGCTTTCGACGGCTGTATTCTGCAGTGTTTCATGAACAATGTGGATGCCACTATGGTACCGCTCCCAAGCGTTGACACCCTGTAAAATGACACAAAATACGTCATAATATTTGCATCGAAAAATGTCATATTGTTCTCCACCTGTCGCATGAGGATAAACGTTATGCAGCTCTCTATCACTCCGTATAAAAGTGTCGCTCCGAGAATAGCTGCCACGACCACAGGACTTGTCTTTACAAGCTGCGACATTATAGGGCCTGCCATGTCACGGAACACATATATGATAAGTCCGACCAGCACCAGCACACACAACCATTTTATAAGTGTTTTCTGTCTATCTGATAGTTTTTTCATAGTCTTATATCCCTTTTCCCCTAATATCAATTCATTCAGATCAGTCTTATCCCAATCTGCCCACCATCTCAAATGCACCGGCAATTAGCGGCTGATCTCATGTTTCGTACAATAGATTAACAAGCTAATGGAAAAAATACAAGCATATGTTATTTCATTCTGACATAATAGGTAGACTTGCCTGTACCGCCTCTGCCTATATCGCCCTCTTTTACGAGTTTTCTGAGTGCTCCCTCTACCGAACTGATGCTGAGAGTCGGACAAAGTTCCATTATATCCTGCTTTGTAAACTTTCCTATTTTCAGCAGTATTGCTTTTCTTACCATCTCAATTGCAGGTAATTTTTCCTCTACGATTTCAAAGCGCTCCTCAAAATCCTTATAAGCAGCAAGTATCGTTCCAAGGAGATACTTTATAAACGGAATTACATCCTCCGTGCCCTCATGCCAGCCTGCCTGCGCTTTTCCAAGTGACTCATAATATAACTCCTTATTTCCTGCGATCTTAGCCTCAAGGGAAATATACTTTCCTACATAGAATCCACTTCTATATAGCAGAAGCGTTGTGAGCAGTCTGCTCATTCTGCCATTGCCATCATTAAACGGGTGTATGCACAGAAAATCATGTATGAAAACAGGAATGACGATCAGCGGCTCCACCTCGAAATTACCGATCACCCTGTTGTATTCTCCACATATCCTGTCCAGCGCTTCCGGTGTCTCAAATGGAGCCATCGGCGTGAACAGGACTTCCGTTTTCCCATCAGGATAAGTTGCGCTGATATAATTCTGCACCGTCTTTGTTCTTCCTGCAAATGGGTTATTCATATGACTGTACAACATCTTATGCAGCTGAAGTATATAATTCTGAGTTATAGGTATTGCATCAAAGCTTTCATGTATAACCCCCAGCACATCCCTGTAACCTGCTATCTCTTCCTCGGCTCTGTTCTTCGGTGTGGTCTTCTCCTCAACCAACTGCTTTATTCTTGTATTTGTTGTGACTATACCCTCTATGGCATTGGACGCCTCCGTGCTCTGGATCTTTGCTATCTCAACAAGCTTATCCAGTTCATCCGGACGCTGTCTTAAATACAGTTCCTGTTTACCTGCATATCTATATATTGCAGCTATGAGTCCAAGCACTTCAGAATCCCATTTTTCTTCTTTTATTTTACTGTAATTAAAAGTTCTCATTCCCTTAATTTGCTCCTTTTCCCTTAAATATTAGCACATTTTAAGGGAAAGTCAACCCAATTAAGGGCATTTCCCCTCAAAGTTCTATCAGTTTTAAGGTTATCCAATTGTATACTATTTATGCAGCTAATTAAGGGTACTTTCAAAAAAAGCCACCACATCAAAACACGATGTGGTGGCTTTTTCATATAAATTCTATATCACAGCAATTACTATATATCCATTTAGCCGAATAACGGAGTTGAGTAATATCTGTCTCCACTGTCTGGAAGAAGTACTACGATATTCTTGCCTGCATACTCAGGGCGCTCTGCGATCTGCTTTGCTGCAAAGTAAGCTGCACCTGATGAGATTCCTACGAGGATTCCCTCTGCTGATGCGATCTCCTTTGCTGCTACAAATGCGTCATCATTCTCAACGGCGATGATCTCGTCATATACCTTTGTGTTAAGTGTGTCAGGAACAAATCCTGCACCGATTCCCTGTATCTTGTGTGCTCCTGAAACACCCTTTGAGAGGACTGGTGATGTGGCAGGCTCAACGGCGATGACCTTTACATCTGGATTCTTCTCCTTCAGATACTCGCCAACGCCTGTGATAGTTCCACCTGTTCCGATACCGGCTACAAATACATCTACCTTGCCGTCTGTATCCTCCCAGATTTCAGGACCAGTTGTGAGTCTGTGTGCCTTTGGATTGGATGGATTTACGAACTGTCCAGCTACAAAGCTGCCAGGGATCTCCTTTGAAAGCTCATCAGCCTTTGCGATGGCTCCCTTCATTCCCTTTGTTCCGTCTGTGAGAACTATCTCAGCACCGTATGCCTTGATGATGTTACGTCTCTCAACGCTCATGGTCTCAGGCATAACGATGATCGCCTTGTAACCCTTGGCTGTTGCTATGGATGCAAGACCGATACCTGTGTTACCTGATGTAGGCTCGATGATAGTTGCACCCGGCTTGAGTGTTCCATCCTTCTCCGCATCCTCGATCATCTGGAATGCGATCCTGTCCTTAACACTTCCTGCTGGGTTAAAGTACTCCAGCTTCGCAAGGATATTTGCCTTGAGATCGTTCTTCTTCTCTATGTTTGAAAGCTCCAGAAGTGGAGTCTTACCTATAAGTTCTGCTGCGCTCTTATATATATTACTCATATTATCGTACCATTACCTTTCCTGATATTTATTATGATCACTATTTGTAGTCTTCTCTTATATTCATTATTTATATCGATTACTCCTGAATTGCCTTGAATGCCTCGTCAAGATCCTCGATGATATCGTCTATGTTCTCAGTACCGATTGAAAGTCTGATCGTGTTCTGCTTGATTCCCTGATCGATAAGCTCAGCCTCATTCAGCTCTGAGTGAGTTGTTGATGCCGGGTGGATAGCCAGTGACTTAACATCAGCGACATTTGCAAGAAGTGAGAATATCTCCAGGTTGTCGATGAACTTCTTGGCTGTCTCTGCGTCACCCTTGATCTCAAATGTGAAGATCGAACCACCGCCGTTAGGGAAGTACTTCTTGTACAGTCTCTGCTGCTCAGGATCTGTTGAAACTGAAGGATGGTTTACCTTCTCAACAAGAGGATGATTGTTCAGGTACTCAACTACCTTGAGTGCATTTGATACATGTCTCTCAACACGGAGTGACAGTGTCTCAAGTCCCTGAAGGAATATCCATGAGTGTATTGGTGAGATCGTAGCACCTGTGTCACGGAGGAGGATAGCTCTGATTCTTGTGACAAATGCTGCAGGACCTGCTGCGTCTACAAAGCTTACACCGTGGTAGCTCTCATTTGGCTCAGTGAGCTGTGGAAACTTGCCTGATGCCTTCCAGTCGAAGTTACCACTGTCGATGATGACACCACCGATAGTTGTTCCGTGTCCACCAATGAACTTTGTCGCTGAGTGAACTACGATGTCCGCACCGTACTCGATAGGTCTTACAAGGTATGGTGTTGCAAATGTGCTGTCGATAACAAGCGGAATCTTGTGTGCGTGAGCGATTTTTGCTATTGTCTCGATATCTGAAACCTCTGAGTTAGGATTTCCAAGGACCTCGATGTAGAGAGCCTTTGTGTTCTCCTGAATAGCATCCTCAAATGCCTGTGGATCAAGCGGATCAACGAATGTTGTATCTACATTGTAATCCTTGAGTGTATGTGCAAGAAGGTTGTATGTTCCACCGTAGATGTTCTTTGCTGCTACGATGTGGTCTCCTGCAAGTGCAAGGTTCTGAATTGTATATGTTACTGCTGCTGCACCTGAACCAACTGCCAGCGCTGCAACGCCGCCCTCGAGGGCTGCGATTCTTCTCTCAAATACGTCCTCTGTTGGGTTTGTAAGTCTTCCGTAGATGTTACCTGCATCTTTAAGTGCGAATCTATCTGCTGCATGCTGTGAGTTGTGGAATACGAATGATGATGTCTGGTAGATTGGTACCGCTCTTGCATCCGTAACCGGGTCTGCTGTCTCCTGTCCTACGTGTAACTGTAATGTCTCAAACTTTAAATTTCTCTCTGCTCTTGTCTTCTTTGCCATGATCTTATTCTCCTTAAATTCAAATATTTTATCTGTCATGCGCACCTGCCCATTCATCTTGTCATGTATATGAGCTCATGTGGCATTATACTCTTCTTTATTATTCTCTGTCTATTATGTATGATCTGTTATTTATATCTGTGTCATGATTATTTGTTCTGTGTTCGCTTTAACAGCAGCAACACATGACTTCTATGAAACACATTCGTCTGTCTTCGTTAAGGTACTGTGGTTTAAATGTACTTCCCAGCATATCAACACCTCTTTCTCGATTTTCGTCTTTGAAATTTGACTTGATCGTATCATTTCTGTGATTATTTTTACTTTTCACATAATTCCTACTCGGAAACTATGAATTAAGCATAGCTGTATATTACAGCCTAATTCCCACTTTGTCAATAGGTTTTTTATGAATTATCTTGATTGTTTTTTTTCAGATGTTATAATAGACGTGTAAATGATGTGAAATCATCAGTAAATACAGGCATTTGGGAGGTTTATATTATGAAAGTATCCACAAAAGGGCGTTACGCTCTGCGTTTTCTTATAAATATAGCATCGAGGACAGACGGCAAGCCAGTGAGCATCAAGGATGTTGCCGCACAGGAGGAAATATCCGAGAAATACCTTGAGCAGATCACTTCTGTGCTGAACTCCGGCGGGCTGGTGAAGAGCACCAGAGGTCCACAGGGAGGTTATCTTCTCCGAAAAGCCCCTGAAGACATAACAGTTGGAATGGTTTTAAGGCTCACTGAGGGCGGCATATCTCCTGTTGCGTGCCTTGATGCAGATGAATTCCAGTGCGAACGCGAGGCAAGATGCTCCACCATAGGTCTCTGGCGCAGACTGGACAAAGCGATCCGGGACGTGGTAGACACCACCACCATCGCTGACCTTGTGGCAGAAAGACCTGAGGCGGCAGATAACTATTGCATTTAAATCATATATACATGCTTTTGTTATATTTTTTATACTTTTGACTTCAACAGCCGTATGACCTTCTCAACATACGGCTTTACACCATCCCCAGGGAACACATCTTCCGGCATCTCAAATCCGTGTTCCTCACGGTACATATAATACCTGTTATCTATGTATTCACCATATTTTTCACAGAGATCATATACCTCCATGGTTCCGAAATCATCCAGCATCGTCACCGTCTTCACAAGTATGCTGCCACAGAAATCCTCGGCTATCTCCTCCACACCCATACACAACATTTCCTCGGTGGGGCTTTTTTTATCTATGGAATATATCTGATCCATATACAGCATTTCACCACTTCCCAGGTCAATACTGCCAGCATCGCCATCTATAGACCATACCCTCGCATTATATTCCTCTGTCAGCTTTTCGCCTCTAAAATCCCAATATTTGATACTGGCCAACTCTTCGCCTTCGGTGACAAGTTCAAAGCTGTTCTCCAGGCACATCAGAACTTCGCCATCAATTTTCTTGTTATGCTTTTCTCTATCCCGGCGAAGTTTCAGCCGGTGATTATACAAGTCCTCAGCGTTTTCTATGAATCTCGTAGCGCATGTATACAGACTGCGGATATCTTCCCTGTTCAGGCCGGTCAAACGGTAAAATTGAGCGATTCCAGAATCCACACCACAATTTGTTCCTATCTCCAGCTCATACCGATCCGGCTTGTCACACTCCGGGGATCTCTTTATCCTTCTGAGAACATATCCATCCTCCACATGTGTCCCCTCCGTCCCAAGACACAGCACTTTTTCGTACGGATCTCCGCTATTATTCCTCACGATCTGGGCATCTTCCATGTCTGAATCAAGTATAGTCCGTATATCCGCCTTGAGCTGCCGGACATTCGGGAAGTCGTATGCCGCCGCATTTATCAGAGTCTCCCACACCTCTCTATCGTTTTCTTCGTTATCTCCAGCCTTATCCTTTTCTGTATTTTCCAGGTTATTTCTCTTGCTTACAAGGAGCTGCATATGATAGTCAAATGACAGTATTTTATTCTCCCCATTCTCAATGTCGAGTATATTATCTCCGTTCACGGCCTCCATATCCGGGTGTGTATAACAGAGCTTATATGTGCCATTCGTCCAGCAGAAAATATCGTTAAAAAGATGACTGAGATAATCATCGTCATGCTCGCAGCCACTCTCACGTATAAACTTATATCCCTGTCTCATATCCTATGCCTCCTCACATTATGCATTTATTTACAAAAATAATACCCTGTCCTTGCGGACAGGGTAAGTGAACCTGTGGTGTAAAATTTTCACTCTTACTTGTGAGCCATTGTCTTGATCTCTGTGTCGATCTTCTGTACGAACTCGTCAAGTGGAAGAACTGTTGTGTCAGCCTCACCGTGAAGTCTGTATGATACTGTTCCGTTCTCAGCCTCATTGAATCCGATTACGAGAAGGTATGGAACCTTCTGAACCTGACCCTCACGCATACGATAACCAAGCTTCTCTGCTCTGTCGTCGAGCTCTACACGAACGTCGATGGCATCAAGGGCATCAACAACCTTATGAGCATAAGCCATGAGATCCTCGTTGTCTGTCTTGACAGGCATAACTCTTACCTGTACAGGTGCAAGCCATGTTGGAAGATTGCCCTTTGTCTCCTCAAGGATGTAAGCCATGAATCTGTCGAGAGATCCAAGGATAGCTCTGTGGAGAACTACAGGTGTCTTCTTCTCGCCGTCCTTGTCGATATACTTCAGATCGAACTTGGCTGGCAGACAGAAGTCGAGCTGACATGTCGAGAGCGTATACTCATTTCCTACGGCCGGCTTAACATTTACATCAAGCTTTGGTCCGTAGAATGCAGCCTCACCGATCTCCTCTGTGTAATCGATTCCTATATCATCAAGAACTTTTCTGAGTGCATTCTCTGCTTTGTTCCACATCTCATCGTCATCGTGATACTTTACCTTGTCCTCTGGGTCACGGAGTGACAGTACGCATCTGTAATCTGTGATTCCGAAATCCTTGTATGTGTCAAATATGAGCTTAACAACTCCTGCAAACTCTTCCTCGATCTGGTCTGGTGTCACAAATATATGTGAATCGTTCTGACAGAAGTGTCTTCCTCTCTCAATACCCTTGAGTGTACCACTTGCCTCAAATCTGAAGTCGTGTGCGATCTCAGCGATCCTGATAGGAAGATCCTTATATGAGTGCATCTTGTTTGCATATATCATCATGTGGTGCGGGCAGTTCATTGGACGAAGTACAAATGACTCTCCCTCCATCTCCATTGCCGGGAACATGTTGTCCTTGTAGTGATCCCAGTGACCTGATGTCTTGTAGAGGTTTACTGTACCTACACAAGGTGTCATAACGTGGAGGTATCCAAGCTTTCTCTCCTTGCGCTTGATGTAGTTCTCAAGCTCCTGCCATACTGTATATCCCTTTGGAAGGAACATTGGAAGTCCACGTCCTACAAGGTCATCGACCATGAAGAGCTGCATGTCCTTGCCGATCTTTCTATGGTCTCTCTCCTTTGCCTCCTCAAGTAACTGAAGATGCTCCTCAAGCTCCTCCTTTGTAGGGAAGCACACACCGTATATTCTCTGGAGAACCTTGTTCTTGCTGTCGCCCTTCCAGTAAGCTCCTGAATGTCTGATGAGCTTGAAGTTACGGCAAAGCTTTACATTGTCTACGTGAGGTCCACGGCAGAGGTCTGTGAAATCACCCTGCTCATAGCATGTGATCGTTCCATCCTCAAGTCCATTTATAAGATCGAGCTTGTACTCGTCATCCTTGAACATCTCAAGAGCTTCTTCCTTGGATATCTCCTTGCGGATGATCTTCTTGCCGCTCTTGGCAATCTTCTTCATCTCTTTCTCGATGGCTGCGAGATCTTCCTCGCCTCTGATAACGTCATCGCCGAGATCTACATCATAGTAGAATCCTTCTGCAACTACCGGTCCTACCCAGAACTTTGCCTGTGGGTACAAATGCTTGATAGCCTGTGCCATAAGATGTGCACAGGAATGATTCAGTGTCTTAAGCTGTTCGTCTTCTTTGAAATTAACCATGTCAGTTCTCCTTCTTACTTCTTATAAAGTGAAAATACGTTGCAGACGCAGCAGACATCAATATATTCTGCCCGGCGTCTGGTTATACATGAGCTTTCTGTAACAACTAAAAAAGCACCCTTAGATATAATCTATCTAAGGGTGCGTATGCACGTTTCCACCTTAACTTTTAACTCAATTATGCCTTTAACGCAGCTACGCGGTGACGCTTATATCGCGCACGGCTCGGGAGTGGTCTTCATGTGATATATCATAAGCTGCTCCCACCATATGTTCTGGCTCACGTCTGATTCATATCTGAGTCCGATTCACATATGCAGCTCTCTCTGGATGCATCCACCACACTACTCTTTCCGTCTATGCCTTTGTCTTATCTGCCACCTAGTGTAGCACGATATATTTTTTTTCACAATAGTATTTTTTATTTTTTTGCCTTTATTTTTTCAACCATTTTCAGCCTTTTTCAGCCAATCAAACAGCCAACAGACTTCTCTCTACCTCATTTCCATGGAAAGACTCATATCCTGGCCGTCCACCATAAGAGTTCCCATGCTGCCGCATACCACAGGCATCATCGGTGACAGATGTCCGAGATCCACATCCATCACGACAGGCACATTGTATTTTCCTATGATTCCCAGCACAGCCTGATACTGGTCAAGGCCCATCATCTCCTGTCCGAACTGCAGCGGTCTGCCGATCATAAAGCCCTTACAGTATCTGAACCATCCGCCATTGTCCATCTGCCACATGGCTCGTCTTATGGACATGACGTTCAGATCACAGGACTCGAGGAACCAGATAAATCCATCATCCTTATATCTCTCAAGGAATTCGCCAACATGGTCAAACTTTGTTCCTATAAGGTTCACCAGACAGTCCATGCAGCCGCCTATCATTCGCCCGCTCACCTGGAACCTCTCAGGATAGCCCTTTATCACTCTTGGCTCTGTGATGTTGTATGGCAAGAATGGATGTTCCTCATCCCTGAGGGATTCCTTCTCCCATCCGTCATATCCGGCAAATGACAGTTTCTGTCCCTGAAGGACCGCCATAGCATCCGCAACTGACCGGTGCCACGGCTCCTGTCCAAATGCCGCCGCACACGGACCATATATGGACGCCGTATCGCACAACGTTGTGAGCAGGAATGTGAGATTTGTGTTGTCCGAATATCCCATAAACCACTTCGGATCTGCTGCCCTCAGTCTGTCAAAATCAACATAGTTAAGTATCCCGCACATGAGCTCTCCGCCGCCGCAGGATATGAGTGCATCGTTCTTCTCCGATGTGTAATAGTCATTTATCTCCTGCCCGCACAGCTCAGGCTTATTGCTGATTCCTATACCTTCGCCTGTATAGCAATTTGGCCCGATCTGTATACCAAAACCCATATTCCTGAAGTTCTCCTGCGCTCTGCCAAATGCAGTCTTATACGGCTCTGTATCACAGCCAAATGATGGCGCAACGAAACCTATCGCATCGCCCTTTTTTATAAATTTCGGAAATCTCATATATCATACACAGGTATTTCCTGCTTACCTCCTTCTTATCGTTTTATCATATTCAGCCATCCGGTCCAAATCTCCAGACATCATAAATTTCTACATCAGTTTTAATATCCACTCAACCACGAACACCGTCACACACGCCGCAGCAGCCACAACTATAAGTCCCTTCTGCTTTATTCCAAGTATGAGTGCAACCGCAAATCCACACACAGCGCTTATGACACTCTCCGTACTGTATAGTATAGACGGAAGTGTCAGCGCCGTGAGACATGAATACGGTACATAATAGAGGAATGAATTGACGAATCTGTTCTCTATCTTCTTGCGGAACGCCACCAGCGGCACCATTCTTATGAGGTAGGTGACGACCGCCATGGTTATTATATATATGTATATATTCATCACTGCACCTCCTCTTTCTCAGCTCCCACAGGGAAGAATATAGCTCCGATCACAGACGCTGCCACAGTGCTTATGATTATGGCGATTCCCGTCGATATGAATTTGAATATCGGAACGTAATACAGCACGCACGATATGACTGCCGCCACAAGCGCAACTATGGCAACCGGTCTCGATTTCTTAGCGACCGGCATGACTATGGCAACGAACATTCCGTAGAGTGCCAAGCTTAATGCGCTGCTGATGGACTTCGGAAGGATCCCGGATGCCACCGCACCGAACAGCGTTCCGCCCGTCCAGCCGACTATCGGAAGGAGCTGAAGTCCTATCATATACCCAAATGTCAATTCCTTCACATGGCCCATCGCCACCGCAAATATCTCGTCAGTATTTGCAAATGCTATTACGAGTCTCTCCTTGATTCCAACTGCCTCCCCAAGCTTTTGTGAAAGTGACAGGCTCATGAGAGAATATCTCAGATTGATTATGAACTGGGTGAGTATCATCTCAACCAGCGTTCCCCCTGCAAGGATAATCTTGAGTCCTGCAAACTGTCCCGCACTGGTTACATTTGTCAGGCTTATGATGACCGCCTGAAAACTTGTGAGTCCGCCCTTTACCGCCAGCAGACCAAAACTAAAACTTACTGCGAAATACCCCAGTGCTATCGGTATTCCATCCTTTAACCCTTTTCTAAATTCCATCTTAAATACTACTTCTTTCGTGACAAATTATGTTATCTCTTCCTTCTGCGTCCTCCGCAGTCGTAACACTTTACATACTTCCACACAAATCTGTCCTTGAACCCAAGGCCAAGATATGTGTATGCCCTTACCTTTGTATACAGCTTTCTGGCAGCCGCGATCTGCCTGTCATCCGGCTCAACGCGTCCGTATACAGCAGCCTGAACCCATTTTATAAACTCTGTGAACTCATCGCCCTTTATAAAGCTGCACGACTCCGTGACAGTGTCGGCATACTCCGTGTCGTTCTCACTGACGTTCTCTATGGCACCAGAAAACACCATCATATCATACATCGCCGTGGACATCTCGTATATAGCTGATATCCTGTTTCTTCCCACAAGCCTGCGTCTCCTGCGCGCAACTATCGTCCTTCTTCTGAAGATGACTGCGCCCCACAATATCAGTATCACGGCAAGCACAACAACGACTGTTCTGAACACTCTGTTCTGTACAAGCTCCGACAGACCATCCCCGGCATCCCCTGGTGATCCCGACTGCGCATCTCCACTGCCATCATTCGGGACATCGACCTGATTGCCATTTTCTCCTGTGCCATTTGAAGAATCACCATCCGTCTCCGTAGTGACTTCTGTATTCTCTGACATCTGGGTTGTCGAATCAGTTGTCGCCTCCGTTGTTACATCCGGACTTGAAGTCTCCTCAGAAGTCTCCGGCTCCTCTGTATCATCCGATGAATTGTCCGCAGTATTATCACCGCTGTAATCCGGTTCCTTCGGTATCCCCAAAGTATCCGCCCTGTCTCCAAGCGGTGTGGCATCCACGATCACCCAGTCACCGTCATCCTCACTGTACGCTTCAATCCACGCATGACTGTATTTATCCAGAACCACCGCACGGTATGTTCCATCCGACTGCTTTATCCACGCAGACGACGGCACCACATAACCTGTATTATACACGGTGGAGATTCCCAGTATCCTGAAGCCCACCGCCGCCGCAGAAGCAAAGTGAACACAATATCCCTCATGAACGTCATACATCGCACTGTTGACCGGATCCTCACCCTCGGTAAATTTCTTTGGTGCTGTGGTATATGACATATGCTGTCTTATATATGTCACCAATTTGTCCATGACCGCATTGGAAAACTTCTTATCTGGCGCATATCCCTGTATCTCTGATTCGTATCTTGCAAATGTGTCCTTATCATAATACACCATGACCTCATCATCAGGGCTGTGTCCATCCGCCCTTCCGTGCCATGACCCATTCTCATATGTAACATAGCTTCTCGACTTGACGTAGAGATTTCCCTGAGGCTTATCCTCCCTGATTATCTCATCCACAACTTCATCACCGGGATTGACCTCAGAATCATCCACCTTATAGTAACCTGAATATCCTTTGTTACTTTCCCCCGACAGAAAATATTCCATATTGTCCACCATGTCGAGCAGTTTCCCTTGTTCCTTCACACCTCTGTCGTATACGCTGTCATATACAAGAAGGGTGACAACAAGGCACGCGGCAAATACCGTCACAGGAACTGCAATGTTCCACACCACCGACAGCGGCTGTCCCATTCTCATGAGAACATATCTAGCCACGATAAGTGACAATACAGTAAGCACTACTCCGGGTGCACTCACAGGTACACTGAGTGTTGCGCCAGCAAGCATAAACAAAAATGCAAGTCCGATAGCTATCATCAGACTGTTACACCTGTATATCATATAAGTGGCAAAGAACATTGACACCGCCACTATAAAAAGCACAAATTCCGTCACAGCACTCACGCTGACATAGTCAAGATCTATGAGTCCTGTCTTTATCCCATAAACCTTTTTCAGATCATATGCTATGCTGTATACCATGCCCTTTCCTCCGGCATAGAGCAGCTTTCTTCTGGCAAGCCCCCAACCCAGCAACACAGTAACCGGAACCACAATATCCAGTATCCTCTGTTCTTTTCTCAAAATGTACCACAGAGAATAAACCAGTGCTATCACCAGACTTCCTATGATATACGCACCCACAAGATTGGTGGAGTCCATATATTTATTTATATCCGAGCTGTATGCGATATCGCCCACAAGGTATGTCATACCAAGCGACAACGCCCATACAGCCAGTCCCAAAACAACTCTCAATTCCACACCTCTGTAATTCTATGATGCCTGGAGAATCTACACCGTGATATAGGATTTTGCAAGATCCTCCTTTATGGTTTCAAATCCCACCTGAAAACTTTCATCTCCACACTCTATATTGCCATTCATGTCTATGTCGATGAAGCTTGTGAAATCCTCACCTCTGTATCTCTCTCTGTACATTCCTATCACATCGTAGCTGTCATTTGTCCTGGCATCCACATACGACAACCTTGCAGCGGCATCGTACACATCCTCCTCACGGACTATGCGGTATCTCGTTATGGACATCTCCTCCGGATCATACCACGCTATAAAGTGAGGGACTTTAACATCTATCAGTGAAAAGCTCACCGATACCATGGATTCCAGCGCAACAGACATTGCCTGTCCATAGTGACGGCAGTTTCTTCCATCGAGATCCATACAGATGATGACCGGACACGACAATGCCTTTGATGTATCCCTGACCATTATCTCATCCTGTCTGGCCGACAACTTCCAGTGGATACGGGTCATCCTGTCTCCAGGTCTGTACTCTCTCACCTGATACACCTCGGTCGAGTCATCGCTTCTCACATCCGAATAATATACATCACTGTCCGTCACAAAATCTCTTGTGTTCTTCGTGACCTCCACCGGAACGAGATAGCACTGAGGCAATACGTAAATGTACGCCGTTCCACCAACCTTTTTCCTGATCGAGAAAATATGGAAAGCATCATATATCCTGACGCCCGATGCCTTTATCTCGTATCTTCCGCTGACATCCAGCTTCATCTTTCCCACGCACTTTCCATACCTGTCATCTATCTGTTCAAATGTACTCTTCTTCTTTTTCTTCATACCCGGAGCAAGAACACTGAACACCGCTGCCACATGGGGTACCTGACCACCGGTGGCAGATACCGCAAGTTCCGGACAAAATGTACTGTTCTTCTCAACCACAGGTATATTCATCTGCATCTTAACACTGGTTCTTATGTATCGCACGATCAGCCCGGCTATAAGACTCAGCATGACAGCAGTCATGATCACCGCTGCGAAAAAGTATGATTTTTCTTTATTGATTATTCCTATATATACACATGCCCCTATCAGGACAATATACAATATTCCTCGTCTCATACGACATCCTACCACTACACGCTTCCAAATCTCATGCTACTTTTTCGCCGAACTTCTTCGTCTAACCGACGGTTTGTACACCCTCTCCATTATGTCCTTGAGCACAGCCTCCTGTGTTATGTGGTTCACCCTTGCCTTGGCACTTAAGACTATCCTGTGTCTTATGACGTCCGTCCACACCATCTGCACATCCTCAGGTATGACAAAATCTCTCCCGCTTATATATGCCCAGCTCTTCGCCATCTTGGTGAGGGCTATCGTTCCTCTTGGACTCACTCCTAGCTCAAGGCTTGGATTCTCTCTGGTTCCAACAACAAGCTGGCCTATATAAGAATACACGTCATCGCTGACCTTGACATGCTTTACTTCCTCCCTGATAAGCCGCAGCTCAGACGCACCTATTACAGGCTGTACATCCTGAAAGCCATCAGCGGAGGTTCTTCCCTTAACTATATCCAGCTCGCTCTCTATGGATGGATATCCCAGCTTAAGGCACACCATAAATCTGTCGAGCTGGGAATCAGGAAGAAGCTGTGTTCCGGCACTGCCGATAGGGTTCTCCGTGGCAATTACTATAAATGGATCCGGAACCTGATATGTCACTCCATCCACAGTCACATGTCCCTCCTCCATAACCTCGAGAAGTGCCGACTGTGTCTTTGGAGATGTTCTGTTTATCTCATCTGCGAGGAACAGATTGCACATAACAGCACCCGGTCTGTACACAAACTGATTTGTCGCCTTGTCGTACATCGTAAATCCCGTTATATCTCCCGGAAGGACATCCGGTGTAAACTGGACTCTCTTGTTCTGGAGCCCCATTGCATTTGCAAATGCAAGAGCCATCGTCGTCTTGCCGACTCCCGGTACATCGTCCATGAGAATGTTACCACCTGCGATTATCGCCGCCATTATCTTGGCAATACACACATCCTTGCCTATGACGACCTTCTTCACCTCATCTATAACGTCCATTACCTTGTCATTATAATTCATCTCGTTCTCCCATCCTTCAGATTATCTGTCTACATACGCAACAGGGAGGAAGCTCTTCCACTTCCTCCCTGTTATCATTGCTGCTGAAGCTTCGCCTTTACCGTCTCTATATTATTCATTATAACTCTGTATGTATCATTGTCCCCATAGACACTGTAGAGTTCTTCTGCCGCAAGCTGATAAAATTTGAGTGCCTGCTGGTAGTCCTCCTGTCTGTACCACACCTCTGCAACAGCAGACAGCGCAGCACTGTAGTGATATCCTCTGACACCCTTGAGCTGATATCTGCGCACCGCCTCCGTCAGCTTGTCCTGAGCTTCCTTGAGCCGACCTGCCCTGAGAAGGCTCTCTCCGAGATTGGCATATGTGGCAACAATCTCCGTACCGGCATTCTCATGTCTTTCTATGATGCTGAGCGCGTGCTCCAGTGCATCAACAGCCTTGTCGTAATCGCCAAGCTCCTGATAAATGAGCGCCACGTTGTTATAATAACCCGCCAGCAATATATCATATGGACCGAACTGCTCCGAATATATGTCATACACCTTCCTGCAATAGGACAGGGCTTCCAACAGGTTACCTGCAGCCCTGTTCTCATTTGCAATATTCATGAGAGCGGTTCCATATGGAACTGTATCTTCAATCCCCATCTTATGAGCGAGCCTCATGACCTGCCTGCAAAAATACAGTGCCTTGTCGTGTTCTCCCGTGGTGCGGTGAAAACCGATAAGCTCATTGTATATCGCAAGCATGGAATCAGTATCCTTTTCATATTCAGCATCGCTGAGTGCCTGGGTAAGGTATCTCTCCACCTCCGGCAGTCTGTTCTCTGCGAACAGCTTATCAAGCCCGCTAAAAACCTCATTTATATTCATATAGTCAACCTCAATTTCTCTCACAATATCCTGTCATCACATCATAACACAATATTCGATTCATTTACAGACCCATTAAGGAAATCCATGGCATTGTCCAGAGTGGTCCTGCTTATCGCCTCCAGTGCCTCCTCTGTAAGGAATCCCTGATGAGACGTCACTATCACATTTGGAAATGACAACAGTCTCGCAGTGATCGAGGACTCCAGTATGTCATCCTCCCTGTTCTCAAATACATTTGGAGTCTCCTCCTCGTATACATCCAGCCCGATTCCGAAGAATTTTCTGCTTCTGATCCCAGCTATGAGATCGTCGGTCTTGATGAGTGCACCTCTGGAGGTATTCACCAGGATCACGTGATCCTTCATCATGCCAATGGTCTCTTCATTTATCATATGGTAGGTCTCGTCGGTCAGCGGACAGTGAAGCGATATAAGATCAGATCCCGCCAGAAGCTCAGGGAGCTCCACATATCTGACAAAATCAAGGTCCGGATTCTTATACATATCGTAAGCGATCACATCCATTCCAAATCCATGACATATCCTCGCCATGGCAGCCCCGATCTTACCGGTTCCGACGATACCGGCTGTCTTGCCGTAGAAGTTCATGCCTGTAAGTCCGACCAGACTGAAGTTGTTCTCCCTCACCTTTATATAGCTCTTGTGCAGTCTCCTGTTCACCGCCATGGCAAGTGCCATCGCATGCTCCGCCACAGCCTCAGGCGAATAGCCCGGAACCCTCATCACAGTTATACCGCATTTTTTTGCCGCATCCATATCCACGTTGTTGAAGCCCGCGCATCTCATCAGTATAAGCTTCACGCCCGCATCACTCAGCGCATTCACAACGGGTGCACTCACATCCGAGCTGACAAATGCACATATGGCGTCATACCCCTTTGCAAGTCTTGCGGTCTTCACCGACAGATCTGTGTCCACATAATCTATGGTCAGCTTGTCGTACTGATCTTTTATCGCATCGAACGACTCCATGTCATAACGCTTTGTATCATAAAATAATATATTCATATCTGTTCCTCCTGTTTTTTCCTCTATCGGTATAATGTGTAGCATTGCTTTTTTCTATGTACAAAAACGGAGATTCTCTGAACTGTGTACAGAGGATCTCCGTTTATTATTTGCGTGACAGTATAGCTGTAAGTCCCTGAGTCGGAACATGTAAGTCATCGTTATCCAACATGTTAGGCAGTATGAGTGTCGCCTCATACACCTTGCCCTTTCTGCAGGTCGTAAATGATCCATTCATCTCCTCCGCCATCTTCTGACATGTCAAAGTACCTATATGTGTGCTCTCAGCCTTGCTGCTTTCCGGATTTATATAATTTCTGAAATAAATTCTTACCTTTCTCCGATCTATATATACCCTTATATCTATGCTTTTTGATTTGTCCGAATACTTTCTGATGTTGGTAAATACATTGTCGGTTATCCTCTTCATACCCTGAAGATCAACGTAAATTTCGGCTTCCTTGTCCGAGATATCAATGTCGAACTGATATCCATTCTCGCCCAGGAGCACAACATACTCTCCAAGCATCTGGTCAAGGAACGGCCCCGCCGGGAACATCTCCATGTTGAGATCCTCACCGCCCTTTGAATATACATAGAAGTATCTGAACATCTTGTCCGACATCGTCCTGAGCTGCTCCGCCTTCTCAGCACTTATCCTTATGTATTCGTCAAGCTCCTCCTGGGATGAATACTCCTTGTTCTGCATGAGCTCCAGATATCCCGCCATGACTGTGAGCGGAGTTCTTATATCATGGGCCATGGCTGTGACCAGATCACTGTTCGCCTGCCATGCCTCACGCTCCCTGCTGAGCTGCTCAATAATGGTCTGCCTCATGGTGTCTACATTCTCCGCCAGCATACAGATCTCATCCTGACCGTGTATTGTTATCGGCCCATTGATATCCACATCCTTGATATCCATGACCTCATTTGTGAGGCGTCTCATTCTGCCTATCTCTCTTCCGAAATAGACTATTATCACACCGATGAACAGGATACAGCATATGACAAATATCGCTATCTCTCCGACATCCTTGATCGTATCATCCGAATAGTCAACTATGCAGACATCAAACACTCCATCCTTGAATAGCACAGGATAGAAATCGTAGTCAAATTCATTGAGGTCTCCTCGCAGCATGCTGGAATTGCCGTAGTAAGCTCCCTCATCCGCGGTCACCGCATCGGATTTCTTCTGGGATTCGCTGCTCGAGGATGCCTTCCTCTTGATCTTTCTGATATTTCCATAGTTGTCCTGTAACAGAATGATTATCTCACCAGTCTCCGAATTCGTTATGACATATTTGTATGCGCCCTTCTTCTCTATCATCCAGTCAGAGTCGAATACTATATCATTGTTGTTATAAATCAGTATGTACACATTGTCGTGCTGCTCCTGCCATGCCCTGAGTGCCTGCGTATCCGTAGCCTTTATGGAATGGCTGGTCACATATGAAGCAAAGCTCTGGATCTGTCTGGCGGATCTCTTCTGTGTATTCGTGTCACTCATGTATACATTTTTCATGTAGCTGTTCAGTGCAAATATTCCTGCAAAAAAAGCCGATATGGACAATATTAGCCCAAGCAGTATGATCACAAACAGCTTTACCCTGAGTGTCCGCTTAAATGGCATCTTCATATCAGTCTACCTGATATCCCTTTCCATATATGGTCCTAATGATCTCAGGCTGCGCTGAGTTGTCCTCTATCTTCTGTCTGAGTCTGAGTATGTGTACCATGACCGTATTGGAAGATGAAGGAAGATACTTCTCCTGCCATATATTCTCGTAGAGTGCCTCGAGTGACCATGGCTTTCCTCTGTGCTCCACCAGGAAGAACAAAAGTGCATACTCCTTGTCGGTGAGCTTGATGACCTCACCGTTCTTGATCACAATCCTCTTAAATGAGTCAATATTTATATTGCCGACTGAGATATTCTTTGGATCGGTCTCTGATTTTCCGCGGTACACCTTGTATCTTCTGATAAGAGCATTCACCTTGCGGTTAAACTCGCTCTGGGTGAATGGCTTTGCCAGGAAATCATCGCCACCCACATCGTATGCCTCGTTCTGATCCGGCTCCTTCGTCTTCGCCGTCAAGAAGAGGACTGGGATAGATGAAAACTCTCTGATCTGCTGGCATGCCTCAGTACCTGAAAGCTTTGGCATCATTATGTCCATAACTATGAGATCGATGTCCTTGTCCGCACGCACGGTCTCGACAGCCTCAACTCCATCGGCAGCCTCCACAACATCGTATCCAAGTCTCTTGAGATATATATTGAGCAGCGTTCTGATGTCCTGCTCGTCGTCCACTATAAGTACTTTTACAGATTCTTTTTCGTTCTCCATATCGCATTACTCCTTATCCACACCAAATGTATGTACATTATAACAAATACTCATATCTTTATTCCATTCTAAACTTCTTTGTAAGGAAATTTAAGTCATAAAAAAAACGGGAACCCTCACTATGTGAGAAGTCCCCGCCTTTTCTTTATAAAATGATTGGAAGAGCTATAGTTAGGTGTGTCTAACTGTTTCTGAGTATATCCAAATTGCCAACATATGTCAATAACCTGCCCGCCATTTGTAATGATAACATTTATCAGTTCGCTCTTCTCTCCTGTCTTCTTCGCTTTATGCCTCTCCATGCCCCCATGATCATGTCCCTGTACACGCCAGGATTGAATATGAGCAGCAATGGGAAGAGCTCCAGTCGTCCCGCAAGCATGTCAAACATCAGAACATACTTGGTAAATCCCGTCAGCCCGCCAAAGTTTCTGGTAGGTCCTACCTCGGAAAGACCCGGTCCTATATTGTTGAGACACGATGCCACCGCAGTGAAGTTGGTCACCAGATCCCTGCCCTCAAGGGACACAAGAAATACAGACAGGGTAAATATTCCCATCAGCGTGATGAAGTATACATTTACCGCCCTGACTACCTCGTGCTCCACCGGTTTACCATCCATGTTTATCTTCTTGATATTCTTCGGATGGAAATACGAACTCAGCTCCTTGACAACGGTCTTGAACATTATCACGAGTCTCGACACCTTCATACCGCCACCGGTGCTTCCCGCACAAGCTCCGACAAACATCAGGATGACCAGCACCGTCTTACAGGTCTGTGACCACTGGTCAAAATCCGCCGATGCATAACCCGTCGTGGTGATGATCGATGCCACCTGGAAGGCCGCATGTCGCAGGGCATCCCACATATTTGACATGGTGTTCATCAGACTTACAAACAGTATCGCCACCGATGTCAGGATGATGAGGAAATATGTCCTGACCTCCTCCATGGAAAGTGCCTTTCGGATGTTCCTGAACAGCACAAAATAATAAAAGTTGAAATTCACACCAAACAATATCATGAACACAGTTACAACCCACTGTATATATGGTGAGAAGCTTCCAAAGCTGTCGTTCTTTATTCCAAAACCGCCTGTTCCAGCTGTTCCAAATGCCGTACACAGAGCATCGAACAATGACATATGTCCAAACATAAGGAAAATGACCTCCAGAACCGTCATTCCGAAGTAGATAACATACAATATCCTGGCAGTGTGCTTGAGTCTTGGAACAAGCTTTCCAACGGATGGCCCCGGGCTCTCCGCCTTCATCAGGTTCATATTTGAACCGGACGCACTGTTCATCGGAATGATGGCAAGCAGGAACACCAGAACTCCCATACCGCCTATCCAGTGAGTAAAGCATCTCCACAGCATCATGCCGTGTGACATACTCTCCACATCGCTCAGTATGCTGGCTCCCGTTGTGGTGAATCCCGATATGGTCTCAAACAGTGCATTTGTGAATGAAGGGATCTCCCCTGAAATGACAAATGGCATGCAGCCAAATATACTGAGCAGTATCCAACTGAATGCCGTGGCTACACATCCCTCTTTGAGATATATGGTCTGATTTGCCGGTTTTCTAAGTGTCATAAGCGTTCCTATCACAAGACATGATATTATGACTATAAGGAACGCAAATATTTCATGTTCCTGATATATGAGAGATGTCAGGCATGGAATGATCATGAGCAGACCCTCAAGTCTTATGATCTGGCCAAGTATAAATACTATCATGGAATTATTCATAATCTTCTCCTAATCAAACTGCCTTAAGCAAGTATATCTCTTATATCCGTAAATCCTGTCTCAGTGGTGACTATCATGGCCGTATCTCCAACCTGTATAGAATCCTGACCTGTTGGAAGCAGGATCGAACCGTTTCGATTTATAAATGCTATGAGGAGGTTCTTCTTGAGATTGAGATCCTTCAGCGGTATATCCGTCACCTCCGACTTCTCATCCACACGGAACTCTATCGCCTCAGCTCTTGAGTCAAACATGTGGTAGAGTGTCTCTATGCTGTTACTGTTGGAATTTTTCTTCGCACGGACATATGCGACTATGGACTCCGCAGTTATACTGCATGGATATACAACACTTCCCAGATCAAGGCTGTTTATGACCTCTCTGAAATTGCTCCTGTTTATCTTGGTTATCGTCTTGGCATTTGAATGTTTGCGGGCGTGGAGAGTCAAAAGTATATTCTCCTCGTCGATTCCTGTCAGGGACACAAATGATTCAGTCTCCGCAAGGCCCTCCTCGTTCAAAGTCTCCTGATCCGTTCCATCACCATTTATGATTATCGCCCTCGGCAGAAGGACTGAAAGCTCCTCACAGCGCTTCTTGTTCTCCTCTATGATCTTGACGGATATTCCCATGTTCACGAGCTGTCCAGCCAAATAATATGCGACATTTCCTCCACCGATTATCATGGTGTTTTTGACTCTCGCAGTCTTGAAGCCTATGTGCTCCATGAATTTTCTGGACATAGGCCGTGTTCCCACACATGACATGATGTCACCGGCCTTGAGGACAAAATCACCGGAAGGGATATAGAACTCCCCGGCTCTCTCAACTGCCGCTATAAGTATATTTATCGGCTTCTGTTTATTTGCAAGATCCTTACCGAGATCAGCTATGCTCTTGTTGTCCAGCACGTTCTTCTCCGGGATCTTTATCCTGGTCATCTCTGCCTGTCCGTGTGCAAATGAATTTATCTCAAGAGCCGTTGGCAGATACAGTACCCTCGACACCTCGATTGCAGTCTCAAGCTCAGGGTTTATGATCATGGTAAGTCCAAGCTTCTCCCTGAGATAGCTTGCCTCCTTGCTGTAATCCGGGTCTCTGAGTCTCGCTATGGTCGCGCAGTCTCCGACCTGCTTGGCTATGGTACAGCACAGGATGTTGAGCTCATCCGACGACGTGACTGCAGCTATCAAATCTGCGTTCTGTATTCCCGCTTCAAGCTGCACGCTGTGATTTGCTCCGTTTCCAACTATTCCCATAACATCATACTGATTTGCGTATGTTGCGACCTTCTGGGGATCCTTGTCTATGATAGTTATATCATGCCCCTCATTTGCAAGCTGCTTGAGTATGGCCACGCCAACCTTTCCACAGCCCACTATTATGATCTTCAATCCCGTCTTCTTGCTTGATCTGCTACCAAACACGGATTTATCCTCCTTGATTACCTTCAATTAGCTAAGCCAAGTATAGCATGCTAAATATAAAAATCAACACCTGCCACTTTTCTTTACTGAAACCTTACACGAACAGTCTTATTATGCAACACACCAGCACAAATATGACAAATGCTATGCCGACTATCATATTTGTTCTCTTGCTGAAACCTTTGGTGGGTTTTCTGTAGATTCCGTCATCTTCTTTGTTCTTCTTCATAGCCTTTTCTGTCTCCTGTTTTATTGTTATGAGTTTATTTTATATGTGATTTTCCGCAATAGCCTTAAGCCTCTTTATGAGCAGATTCACATTTGTGTGCCTCTTCAAAGAATTTTCCCCACTCTTTATGAAATCCCATGACTCCCCATAAGTCATATCTGTAGTCACAGTCTCATTCTCCTCAAAAAAACGCTCCAGCGATCCCGACGTCTCATGCTTCATCGAGAACTCCGCCGCCCTCCGCACCTTGCCGTGCTCATCTGAATTTGCATCCCGATACAGGAAATGATCCAGGTTGCTCGAAAAATAGTATACGGAGTATTTTATCTTTTTACTTCCTATCTTTATTGATGACAGCGAAGTGAGCACATCCAGATTCGCACTCTTGCAGAGATTGCGCTCCTTCACGTGATCCGGATTTGCCGTCACAATGATATCCGGGTAGTATACCGGCTTGTCTTCATTTCCCCCATCAGTCACGACCAGATTGTCATCTATGTACGCCCCATCCATATCCACAAAATGAATTATCTCCACTATGTCCTTCGGATACAGGCCCGTCCTCTTTAGCAGAGGACTGACCATTATCTCATCTATAAACCGCTCTATGTTGTCAGGATGTATGCCATTCTTTGAGGTTATATCACCGCCAAAGCTTCCGTCATCCTGCATGAGCATGGCAAATTCCAGAACAATATCAGGATCTATATCCTCAAGAAGCTGTCCAAATGGCACCTCAAGAGCATTCCGGTCCGACACTCCCTCGACAAGGAACAGGAAGATCTTCTTCTTAGGTCGTTTCCCCATGATCCATACCTGCCTTTCTGAATGCCGATACAATCTTGAACCTCTTCGTATTCCTGTACAGCTCCTCGTCCTGTTCTCCAACCACGATCTCCCTGAAATAAATATTTCTGAGATTGTTGCTGCTTCCGATTCCCTTCATACGGATATACCTATTTCTCGGATTTGTCGTGGTGAAATATATATAATCCTTGCTTATGACCTCCAGCGGTCTGAGGTTATGCGATGTAAATATAAACTGCCCCTTGCCAGACTCTTGGAACGTCTGCAGCACCTCTCCCAGAAGATACTCAAACACACCGGCATCCAGCTCGTCTATGGCTATCGTGCACGACTGCTCATTGTACGCATCTATTATCAGACTGAGCACCGACACGATCTTGCGGATACCGTCGGACTCGTACCTGAATGGCATGTGCACTCTTCCGTCAGGCGCAGCCTCCTGATTGTGGAACACACTCATGTCCGTCTCATTTCTGCTGGACACTATCTCCACCACATGTCCCATACTGCCATCCTTCATGAGGGCAGGCGACAGCTCGTGAAGATCAACATTAAGTCCCGGAACTATCTGGCTGAGGACTATGTTTATATTCTCAAACTGGCTCTTTATCTCGCTGAAGACTATCTCCGGCATGATGTTCGGCACATCCGTCTTCAGAAGGAATTTACCGCTCTGTGTGTATAGCGGAAGTCCGTAGTTGAGTCTTATATATCCTGTTGATTTCGTGTCTACCACATGAAGATAGAGCTGACTGTAGTACGCCAGCTCCAGTATAACCTGATAAAACTCAGAGTATAACCCGCACTCATCGCACACCTTTGCAGTTCCGAGCGAGAAGATAAACGACGCCGACTTTTCCTGCGCCAGTCTTCTCACCACATTCAGCTCATCCACGAACTTTCTGTCATTTGTTATGAAATATTTCTGCTTCGATACAGGCCCGAACGGCATGTCGTCAGTGCATGTGTCAATCACAGGCTGAAGTATCATCTTCCTGCCCTCAAAATCACCTGACATACTCAGTTTCTCACCCGATATGCGGACTCTGTAGCTCGGCTGGCCACTGTTCTGATCCTCTCCTCCGTACTGTCTGAATCCGTTATTTGTCTCATTCTCCACGGCGGACATGAGGAATTCGTACACAACCTTTCGGATGCGTCCGTCCTCGTACTGAAGGTCAAATGTAAACTCCAGTCTGGCCATCTCCTGACCCTTTGCCACACATTCTGCATACACCGCCGGAACCTCAGCTCCAATCATCAGAAGCTTCAGTATGGCAAGCGCCTCTATAAAACTCGTCTTACCCGAGCCGTTCTGTCCATAAAGTCCCAATATATCTGATTCTGTTCCATACGGAACAAACTTCTTTCCACAGGCAAATACTATCTCTCCATGCTCCACACTCTTGAAGTTGTCAAGCACCGCTTTCTGCAGTCTTATCGTGGGAAGCCTATCCCAGTGGTCTTCTCTAAATTGTCTGATTCTCATTCACGGTCTCCTCAGATGCTCTTAATATAACGTCATAAAACTGTATTACCATTATATTGTTATCTCCAATTTCCGTCAACAGCCATCAAGTTTTTCGAATTTTATATTCTGTTTTTTTGATCTTTCACAGCTTTACCATTTCTATATCTTAACGGTGGTTCTCCCACCGCCGCAGAAAATTTCCTGATAAAATAACTTACATTTGGGTAACCTGATTTCATGGCAATCTCGGTAACCGACAGATCTGTGGACTCGAGAAGATGCCTTGCATACTTAAGTCTAACATAGTTCACATACTGTGTGAGCGTCATGTGAAATCTCTCACTGAAGAATCTTGACATGTACTTTTCCGACAGATGAAAATGTTCAGAAAGCTCAGCAAGACTTATGTGCTCATGATAATTATCCTGTATATATATAAGTATCTCCTTTTCCAGTCCACCTGACGCTCTCCCTGTCTTCGCTTCAAGCTGATCGTATTCCACTAAAAGATCTACAACCTGCAACAGTCTGATTCTCACCTGTATCTGTCTGTGTGTTCCAAATTTCCCATTTTCCTCTGACAACTCATCAAGAATAGGTATAAGTTTTTCAAGCAGATTCCGATTCGTCACTTCAGGTCTGAATTCCCGTGTGTGATTCCTAAGAGGAAAAAATATCTCATCCTCCAATTCATCCTTGGTCTGAAATGATATGAATTCCATCGGAAACAGAAATGTAAAATAATCCACCGGTGTTTCCGGGGCGGCCATCATATGCAGCACTCCCGGACTTACTATATATACAGCTCCGTCATCCCCTATAAATTTCTGTCCATCAATCTCAACCATAAGTGGACCTTTCCTTACATATATTATCTCCACCTCATCATGCCAATGAACCGGGATCTGGAATGCATGTGGCCAGTATCTCATATGATACTCACAAAATGGATATTCTCTTGTCCCGTGTGGATGATTTTCCTTTAATTCTGCGTACATTGTTATCCCCTGATATTGATTTATTATATATTGCGTTGCCTTTTATATCATGCAACTTCGTCATATTAACTCATATGTAGAATATGTGCAACTTTTAATTGAAATAGTACAAGATTCATGCGGTATCAATGCGATATTATACAATTTAGTTATAACTCATGATTTTATACCCATCACCAAAGGAGTACTGATTATATGAAGAAATTATCCGCACTTTTTATACCTATATGTTTTGAAACACTATTCTATATGCTGTCTGGCATGGTTGACACACTTATGCTCTCATCAGTGGGCGACTATGCCGTGGGTGCTGTCGGAACCGCCAACAGTTATATCGGAATGTTCATCATCATGTTCTCCATCATATCATCCGGCATGATGACGGTCATGACTCAGAATATCGGCGCAGGCAGACCTGGGATTGCTTATCAGGCACGCCAGCTTGGTCTTATATTCAACTCAGTCATAGGTATGGGAATGTCTATATTCCTGTTCATTTTCTCCGAAAATATTCTTGATCTGATAGGAATAGCCGGGAACCTCAGGGAACCTGCCATGAGCTATCTTGAGATCGTTGGCGGAGGGTGCTTCCTGAACGCGCTGATTCCAATATTTGCAAGCTACCTCAGGGCATTTGGACATACAAAGCAGCCTCTCATCGCTACCATAATCGGCAACCTTGTAAACTTCGCCTTAAATGCAGTATTTCTCTTTGCGCTGCATAAAGGGGTGCAGGGTGTCGCTACAGCGACAGTCATATCCAAGGTTATCAACCTTGCAATTGTTATCTTTTTCTCCTGCACCCTTGTAAAAGCAGGAAAAAATCCCGAAAGGCTTTCTAACAGAACTGTCCTTTCACAGATCATCAGAGTCGGACTGCCATCTGCATTCGAATCCGTTCTGTACAATGTCGCCATGATGCTGGTGGTCAAGTTCCTGAACCAGATGGATACTGACGGAATAAATGTCACGGCACGATCCTACGCAACCCAGATAAGCAACTTCTCCTACTGCGTCGGCTCAGCGCTCGCCCAGGCAAATGCCATCATGACAGGATGGCATATCGGTTCCGGCGATATAGATGCATGTAAAAGAGATACCAAAAAGGCCGCCATCATCGGTGTGATCGTGGCGACCTGTCTTGAAACTTTATTTGCAGTCACAGCCCCATGGGCCATGAAACTGTTCACCGACAACCCGGACATGGTACATATTGTCACAAGGCTCCTTGCTATTGACATCATCCTCGAGGTTGGCAGAGTTACAAACCTTGTCTACGGCCAGGCCTTAAAGACCAGCGGAGATGCGGTATTCCCGGCCGTCATAGCAGCTGTCTTTATGTACGTGTGTGCTGTCGGCGGTACATGGATGTTCGGCCTGCACCTTGGGCTCCTTGCAACCGGCGCCTACATAGGCCTTACCTGTGACGAATGTGTACGCGCAGTTGGTATGGTCCTGCGCTGGCGAAGCGGAAAGTGGACGGAGAAGAAACTGGTGTGATAATACCCTAGTACCAGACATATTCCAGAATGTATCAGACCAGACATACGCCAGGCATTTATCACAGTATTCCCCCTATCATATACACCACAAATGCTGCAAGCCACGCCACAACACACTGCCATATCACTACGGCGATAGCCCAGCGGTGCCCCATCTCCCTCTTGATGGATGCGATAGCCGCTATACATGGTGAATACAGGAGACTGAAAACAAGCAGTGAGGCTGCAGCTCTGGTTGTTATGGCCACGGTCACTGATCCGTTAAACAAAATCTCAAGAGTTGACACCACACTCTCCTTAGCCATGATTCCACTTATAAGCGATGTACATATCCGCCAGTCCCCAAGTCCCAAAGGTTTAAACAATGGTACAAGGAGTCCTGCTATTGCCGCAAGAATACTGTCCTGTGAATCCTTAACCATATTCAGATGCAGGTCAAAGCTCTGAAGGAACCATATGCATATAGTTGCAAGGAATATAACCGTAAATGCCTTCTGAAGAAAGTCCTTTGCCTTCTCCCACAGGAGCTGGCCTACGTTCTTCGCACCCGGAAGTCTGTAATTTGGAAGCTCCATGACAAAAGGAACCGCATTGCCCTTAAACAATGTGCTCCGATAAACCATAGCCACAATTATTCCTATCGCAATTCCAAGGAAATAAAGCCCCGCCATAATAAGGCCGCCCTTTCCAGGGAAGAATGCGCTTACAAAGAACGCATATATAGGAAGCTTAGCTGAACAGCTCATGTATGGAGTGAGCAGAATAGTCATCTTTCGGTCTCTCTCACTCGGGAGTGTCCTGGTTGCCATGACGGCCGGAACCGTACAGCCAAAGCCTATCAGCATCGGAACTATGCTCTTGCCGGAAAGTCCGATCTTCCTTAGCAGCTTATCCATGACAAATGCAACTCTGGCGATGTATCCGCTGTCTTCCATGAGCGACAGGAAGAAGAACAGGGTAACAATTATTGGAAGGAAACTGAGCACACTTCCGACACCCGCAAATATTCCATCCATAACAAGGCTCTTGACCACCACATTTACATTTGCTGCGGTGAGAAGCTTTCCCACCTGAACCGTGAGTGCATCTATCCCCATCTCTAAAAGTTTCTGAAGTCCAGCTCCGATCACGTTAAATGTCAGATAGAACACCGCCAGCATGATACCTATAAAGCATGGGATTGCGGTATACTTACCCGTAAGAATGCGATCTATCTTTTCGCTTCTGATCCTCTCCTTGCTCTCCTTTGGCTTGACTACACAATTTTCACATACCTTTTCTATGAAATTAAATCTCATATCAGCTATGGCTGCACTTCTGTCAAGTCCTCGCTCTTTTTCCATCTGGATTATAAGATGTTCTATCGTCTCTTTCTCGTTCTCATCAAGTCCAAGCCTTTCAAGTATGAGATGATCTCCCTCTATGATCTTGGTCGCAGCGAATCTAAGTGGCAGATCTGCCGCCTTTACATGATCCTCTATAAGATGCGCCACCGCATGTATACATCTGTGAACAGCTCCGCCAAACTCATTCTCATCACAGAAGTCCTGTCTTCCAGGCTTTTCCTGATACTTGGCTATATGTATGGCGTGTCTTACAAGCTCATCCACACCCTCGTTTTTTGCCGCAGATATAGGCACAACCGGGGTTCCAAGCATTGCCTCCATCCCATTTACATCTATGGAGCCCGAATTGCCTGTGACTTCATCCATCATGTTGAGTGCGACGACAACCGGTATCTCCATCTCAAGAAGCTGCATTGTGAGATACATATTTCGCTCTATATTAGTAGCGTCTACTATATTGATGATAGCCTTTGGGTGATCATCAAGCACAAAGTTTCTGGACACGATCTCCTCGCTGCTATAAGGAGACATCGAATATATTCCAGGCAGATCCGTCACGGAAGTATTCTCCCTGCCCCTTATCGGACCATCTTTTCTGTCGACAGTTACTCCAGGGAAATTGCCTATATGCTGATTTGATCCGGTGAGCTGATTGAACAGAGTCGTCTTTCCACAGTTCTGGTTGCCAACCAGGGCAAATGTAAGTCTTGTTCCTTCTGGAAGCGGATCACCGTCCCCTTTGACGTGATATTTTCCTTCCTCGCCAAGTCCTGGATGTTCCTTCTCCTCTATGATCTCAACTCTGGTGTGGGCTCTGGATCTTGTCTCTATCTGCTCTGCATCTATCTGCTCTGCATCAGCCAGTCTGAGTGTAAGTTCATATCCATGGATCTGAAACTCCATAGGATCGCCCATCGGAGCAAGCTTCACAAGGGTGAGCTCCGCACCGGGTATAACACCCATGTCAAGGAAATGCTGTCTTAGCTCTCCTTCACCGCCAACTGCCTTTATTCTGGCACTCTGTCCTACCTTCAAATCTCTCAGTGTCATAATTGATTATCCTTCTTTCATCATTCAACCAGATTCATCCACGCAGTCTTTCAGTACCACAAAATCGTCTGTCGAATGCCGTCTATTTATGTTTATTGATATTTTTTCTCAATTATAGCACGATGCGTTGTATGCGCAATATATAGATCCTGATTATCGTCTATATTTTCACGGCTTTTTCATGTGCATCTCTGTCTATAGAAGTCAGTTCCTTAAGTTCCCTCACCGTAAACACACCGCAGACAATCGCAGTTATTCCGTCCGCTATCGGTCCCGCATACATGACACCATCGATCCCCATGAATATAGGGAATATGATGATGAGAGGAAGCAGAAATAGTATCTGTCTTGTGAGTGACATGAACACACCAAGTCTCGCCTTTCCTATAGAGTTGAAGAAGTTTGATGTCACCGGCTGGATTCCATTTACGATGGTAAGAAACATATATATCCTGAAGTATCTCTCTGAAAACTGGAAGTACAGCTCGCTTCCCTCTCCAAATGCGCTTATGATCTGTCTAGGGAATATCTGGAATGCTGCAAATGCCACCACCGACAGAGCTGATGCTGCTGCCAGCGCCAGAAGATAAGTCTTTCTCACCCTCCTGTACTTTCCTGCACCATAGTTGAAGCCTATGATCGGCTGGGTTCCCTGTGATATTCCTATAACGATCGCCATGAATATCATGTTTACCTTGCTTATTATTCCTGAACACGCAAGTGGTATGTCGCCTCCATACACCGACTGTGCTCCGTATCTTGACAAAGTATTGTTCATGACCACCTGGACTATCGCCATGGCTATCTGATTGAAACACGCCGACGCACCGAATCTGAATATATTGCCGCAGGGCTCTCCTCGCATAACAAAACTTTCCCTGGTAAGATGTATTGTCTTGAAATGGAACATATATCTGAGGCTTATGGCAAATGATATGATCTGTCCTGTGATAGTTGCCAGCGCCGCACCGCGCATACCCATATCGAGCCCGAATATAAGTATCGGATCAAGTATAGTGTTGATGATGGCACCTGTCAGCATGGATATCATTGAATACCTCGGACTTCCATCAGCCATGATCAGCTTGCTCATTCCGGTATTCGCTATCAGGAATGGGAAACCTATCGCTGTTATCCTTGTGTACTCCTGTGCAAATGGCAGAACCTTGTCAGTTGCGCCGAATGCCTTTAGCATAGGTGTCAGGAATATTGTCGTCACAAGGAAAAGTGCCACGCCAAATATCGCCATGAGACAGATTCCATTTCCTGCTGCCTCAGCCGACTTCTTCTCATCTCCGGCACCAAGCTTCAATGAAAAGCTGGTCGCACTTCCTATGCCAAGAAGAAGCGATATCGCGGTACATGCCGTTGAAAGAGGAAATGCTATATTTGTCGCAGCATTTCCAAGCATTCCCACTCCGTGTCCTATAAATATCTGGTCAACTATATTATAAAGTGCTGTCACCAGCATGGATATGATACACGGTATGGCAAAGGTTGTGAGCAGATGTGCCTCATTCTCATATCCAAGGGGATTGTTCTGATTTTCATTTGTCTTTGTGTTATCGGTTGTCATATTTTTGTATTGCCTTCCTGTCTGTATTCCTGCCATCTCAAATTTTTATTCCATATCTTTTTAGGTCTACACGGCCATTCTCGACCTCTATGCCGTCCGCTCTGAGCCGTTCTGCCTGGACATCTGCCCCGCCGAATGCAAACGCTCCCGCCAGCTCACCCTTGGAATTCACCACTCGGTAACACGGTATATTCTCAGGATCAGGATTCTTATGAAGTGCATTGCCCACGGCTCTCGCCATCTTCCTGTCACCTGCCATCTCCGCAACCTGGCCGTATGTTGCAACACATCCCTTCGGAATCTTCTTCACCGCATCGTAGATCCTCTTTGTCGGACTGTAGGTTACTATGTCATAGCTATCCGCTATCATCTGCTTCACCGCATCCTCTGGCACACTTCCATCCAGTATGATAGTGTTCCAGTGTTCTTTGTTCTGATGCCACCCCGGTATGACAGACTCAAATGCCTGCCTCCAGAAATCCCGGCTTTCCGGATCAGCCTTCACATTCAGATTGATATATCCATCCCTCTCATAAGTCCAAAGGAATGCCTTCTTGCTTCCCTTTACCCTGACAAGCTGCCAAGTCTGGTCGTGAAATGGCGCCTCCTGATACGTGTCAGGAAACGACAGACCGTATGCCAAAGCTTCCTCTCTTGTTGTCATTTGTATTTTTCCTTTCCTGTGTTGCGATTATGTCATAGCTGACAGTTTGCCTCTCAGCTATATAACGCACCGTTTTTATCTTTTTTCATTTTTCAGCTAAAAAGCGATAAACTACCTGTATCCCTTGAGGTATTTCTTCTGCTCATCAGTTATGCGGTAACTCTCCACAGCCTTCTGTATTGTCTTTCTGTGAACCCAGTCGGACATGCGGTGTTCTTCTATGTACGGAATTACCGCATCCCACTGCTTTGCCAGAGCTGTCGCCATGTACCATGCTATCATCATGTTGACATAATACTCATCAGACTTAACTTCTGCCACCAGCTTCACATATTCAGGATCAAAATCAGCATCCAGATAAAGCCTCATGAGCATTCCTATTCCATACCGTATAGTATATGTCTCGCCTGAGGCGATCCAGCACTTGATGACCGGCAGCAGTTCTTCCTTGTGCTTTTCAAAACACTTCGGTGCCGGGAAATCACAGGTTGCCCAGTTGTCTATATACGGAAGAAATCTCTCTATCTCCGAGATACATCTGTCATAATCCTTTATCCTGGTTATGAACATCATGTGGAGATTATTTTCCTCGTAATAACGGTGTGGAAGTTCTTTTATAAACTTTTCTGACAGTTCTGTTCCAGCTATACTCTTTGCATATTTTCTGAGCACGGGAACTCTTATGCCTATAATCGTCTCCTTGTCGGTGTCTGGCATAAGCCTGCTGTGAAAATCTCTGTACTTTATATCCTGAAGTTCAAACAGATGCTTTTGAATCTCCTCCATATTTTCACCTTACGCTTTCTAATTTTCTCGTTGTTAGTTTTCCATTTTCTACATTTTTCTATTCTAACTCATAATTGTATACAACTATTATATCTAATACTATCTGAATTTCTTCACATGCTCCGATATAAACCGAAACAGTTCGATATTGACCTTCTCATTCTTCTCCTCCGCCTCAAGATATTCAGGCACTGAAATATCTGTCTGAACCTCTCCGCATACATCAACACCCAATATTCTTGAATGTCTTATACCACCGGCATATCTTTCATCATTACGACAAGCGTCTGTATTTTTTTCTTCACCCTGACCGCCAAGAAAGACACCGAGCAGGTGTTCAAGTCCACCGATTGACATATCCCCCTGACTCCAGTTCGTCTCCGTGTATTCTGTTCCGAGGACGTCTTTGTCTATAGATATGTACAAGGGCAGATCTGTTCTGATATGTTTCAGCTTATCCTCAGGCAGTCCACCATGCAGGTCTTTGGCAGAAAATATCAACAGTCTTCCGCTTGAGATATCCCGGGAAATATCATACGAATCATCGTACTCAGCTTCTTGTACATTATACCCACATTTATAGCTTTCCACATTTTCTTGTCTCCCCTTGGAACCTTTATAACTTTCCAAAGTCTGCTCTATATCTGACTCCGGCGGACCTACAACCACCAGCTGTCTTAGATTTTCATTCTGTATAAGAGTCTGTCCCGCCCAGTCTCCGCAGCTCATCATTTCTGGAACCATAGGTATCTGCATGTCTGTATGATGATCATACATAACCAGCCCAAACGGTTCGGTTATATGATCTGTTATAATCTTCGTTATATAATGATAATTTCCCGAATCGATATAATGTATACCCTGGATTCCGTACGGCTCTATCCTGCCCCATATTTTTTCATACGCATTTTTTGAACAATACATATCTGTCTCTTGTATATCAGAGCAATCTATGTATCTGAATCTATCTATATCTTTTATATCCTCATCACGATATACGTGAGTAAAATCCAAAATCATATTCTCATTTTTCACCTTGCTGTCACCCATATACAACCCCCATATATCCAATAACAAGTCAATTTCGCAGCAATATCGATTAACCTGTCAATAATAAAATAATCTTAATACAAAAATCGCCCGACTGTATTCTAACACAACCGGACGATTTTAATCACTATTTGTCTTTCTTTTTCCTTATGTGGATCTCCGGGATTGCCACCGTGTCATATGTCACAGACGAGTCATCCTCACCCACATTATCCTCATTGTCATCATGGCTCTTTGTGTTCACCTCAGGAATAGCCAGATTGTCAAATGACATGTTGAATCTGTGATGCTTTTTATGCTGTTCTTTATTTTTTTCTCTCATAGTTGGTTATACCCCCTAAAGTATGTTTATGAAAAATGTAATTACCAGGCTGTTCAGGAAGTCAGCAAATAAACTTCCTATAAGCGGTATTATCAGATATGCCTTGACCGAAGGAACATAGCGGTCGCATATAGCCTGCATGTTCGCCATGGCATTTGGCGTTGCTCCCATACCGAATCCGCATGTTCCGGCGGACAGAACCGCCGCATCGTAATCCCTGCCCATCACGTTGAACACAACAAAATATGTGAACAGCATCATGAGTATGAGCTGCGCCGAGAGCAGTATGATCAGCGGAAGTGCAAGTTCTGCAAGCTGCCACAGCTTCAGTGTGATCATCGCCATTCCAAGGAACAGTGACAGGCAGATACCACCAAGGTTGTTGATCTCACCCATGTATATATCAAACTTACCGGAATACTCTCCGATATTTCTGATGACCGCAGCCGCGATCATCGCACCTATATATATAGGAAATGTAAGTCCTGTCTTTGTGAGAAGTTCCGATATGATGGTTCCTATTCCTACGGCTATGATGAGCTGGAACACAGCTGCCGCATACATATTGGTATGGCGCTCGTGTTTCTTCTCATCCTCAACCAGTATACTGTCGTCCTCGGCAACTGCAGTGTCCAGAAGCTTCTTCCTGTCTATGAGTCTCTTGCCAATAGGTCCACCTATAAGACTTCCTGCGATAAGTCCAAATGTTGCCGCAGCCGTGCATATAGTTGTTGCCCCCTTGACATCAAAATCCTCCAGCACCGGGCCAAACGCTCCTGCAGTTCCATGACCACCTACCATAGGTATAGATCCCGTGCAGAGTCCAACAAGCGGATCAAGATGCAGCAGCTTACTCACCCCGAGTGCCAGAAAATTCTGGGACACTATAAGCACCACAACCAGTCCAAGGAATATGAACAACGACTTTCCTCCGCTCTTTAAAACCTTGAGATTCGCCTGGAATCCAACGGATGTGAAGAAGAATACCATGCACACCTCTCTCAGCGTATCGTCAAATGTAAATTCTGCTATGCCAAGACTGTAACACACACAGGTCAGGACTGCGAAAAGCAGACCTCCTATGACCGGCGCCGGTATGCAGAATTTCTCCAGGAAATTAATTCTTTTCTTCAAAAACTGTCCCAATATAAGTACCAGAACTGACACCGCCAGTGTCTGATACATATCTATCTGTATCTCCATGTAAGACCTCTCTTATCTATATTATATACACATGCAGACATCCGTGATCAGATACCATTTTACCCAATATCATCTGCATATATTCTTTTCCGCATTCAGTATATTTATTATCAGCAGCTGACAACTACTGTTCAGCCGGGATCTCTATTCCTTTTTTCTGATAATAAGCTTTCGCACCATCATGAAATGGAATGGTCACGTTCTTCACAGCCTCACTCTCATCTATCTGGAAGGTGAGTGCTATTGAATACTGGATATCCTGCGCATGTTCAAAGAGAAGTCCTGTGAGCTCCTCCACTATCTTCTCATCCATATCATCCCTGGCGAGGAGCACTGCTCTGACACCGAGTGTCACAACATCCTGAGTCTGTCCCTCGTAGGTTCCCGCTGGTATGGTGTAATCCGTATAGAAGCCGTACACGGATTTTAGTCTGTCCCTGCATTTGTCATCTATTCCGATGAGCTTTACGTCACATTCCTTAGACAGCTCCTCGATCACCGAGGTCTGTATACCTGCTGTACAAAAGAATGCATCTATCTGTCCTGATTTGAGTTCATTTGCCGCATCCACATAATCGAGATTAACCGTGTCCACAAGGGATTCCACAAGGCCGGTCATCTTAAGTATCTGCTCTGCATTTCTCTGGGTACCGGACTCCTCCTCACCCACAGAAATCTTCTTGCCCTGAAGATCATCCAAGCTGTCTATTCCCGAGTCAGATCTCACCACGATCTGACACGCCTCAGTGTACAGGCTGGCAACTGCCGAGTACCCTCTGTACCTCTTCTTGTCCGTGGCGCCTGTTCCGTTGTAGGCCGCATCCACCAGATCCGCCTGGGCTATCGCCATGTCCACATATCCGTCGGACAGAAGCCTGATATTCGCCGTGGAGCCTGCAGTAGCCTTTACCTCAAAATCAAGATCCTCATTCTCCGAGGATGCTATCTGCGCAAATGCGTTGGAGAACGCATAGTATCCGCCGCCAACTCCCGCGGCTCCCAGCTTCACGGAATCACTGCCGATGCCACACCCGGCAAGGGAAAGTGTCATCAGAATGGCTGTTCCCACTGCAACCATCCTCTTTATCTTTTTCAGTTTCATTTCATTTTCCTCCTTACGTGACTTGGCGAAAGATCTTTCTCTTCGCTATTACCACCACCATACAACAATCCCGTATAACACGAAATAAAGGGCTTATCGCCCTTTATTATCGCCGTCCATATACCATGTACATCATTATTGTTATTTTACAACTATATTTAACAAAATGATATGGATAATTGTATTTTATATCTATAAAATCATCCTGAATCCGTCTATGAGAGCTATATTATTTACTTCTTTATAATTTTTACGCCCTTATCTGCATCAATAATGCCGCCCTTCGCTGTAAGCTTTTTATTCTTTCTGACATCCAGCTTAGTCAGTTTGTTAGGCTTGCAGAACAGTTTTTGAAGACTTCTGCTCTTGCTTACATTCAAGGTCTTTAAGCTATTATTACCACAATACAATGTTCTGAGTTTCGGTGTGTTTCCGGTCGACAGAGCTGTAAGCTTTCTTCATCTTTTTGTTCTTACTCACATCAAGTCTGGTTATCTTGTTGCCTGAACTTGCTGTCTGGGAATGCCTTCTTATAAATCTTGACCTTGGCTATAGCTGCGCTTGTAGTTACAACTCCATTTCCCCATACACTTCCCATAGATGCTGTCACCATCGCCGCAACGACCCCCGCAATAACCAATCGCTTCAACCCGGTAACAAATGTGTAATTTTTCCTGTCTCTTATTTTTCTTTATCTCCCTTTATATAAATTTTCAGCATAAAAAGGCACATTTCTATTGTATATAAGTAAACTTAAAAGTCAACTCCGTATTGCTGCTTATTATTTTTATCATATTTTATTGCAAATGCCGGAGCACTCCGGAATATAAACAAAATAAACGGCGGAGTCATTGTCTCCGCCGTTTATTTAAAACACATATATCAAAGTGACTTTACCACTCGTGCACCTCTACTTCTAACCCCCACGTGCTGAACAGTGAATCCGCAGCCTCCTCCACAGTCTGACCATCAGGGAGTGCCATGTAACTTCCACTCACGCTCACTATTCCGTCACCACAGTTACTATAGGCTATCCACAGTGCACATTCCTCCCCAGCTGGGATCACCCACACCTGATCCAGCACCGGTTCACTTACTACATACGCCTGATCATACCTAAGTATTGATGAGGCCGCCAATGCACTCGCTCCCCCAGCGCTGGCGGTCACATAATTTCCAAATGCCAAGCATGCATTTTTTTCAACACGGTCTCTGGCCGTATCGGACAGGGACGTTTCACCATCAGTCTGCCCCATAATGAATTTTGCTGCTTTATCCGAGATTATCACAACTGCAATCTTGCCACTTGTGTCGGCTATATTATCCCCCCAGTCACTTGCGACTTCAGCAACATCGTCACTTCCGCCCATTATCTTTATATAAGCTTCATCATTTGCAAGTTCGTTCACCGAAGCCGCCACATCTAGGGCAGTCTCCTTGAACCACTCCTCATCCGGCGTATTGACCTTGAACTTTCCTTGACTCTCTATACCCGATTTGGTTCTATCTGTTTTATCACTGCTTACCACTGATGAACATCCCACAAGTCCCACCAGTGCCGCAAGCACACATATCACAATTCCTGTCTTTTTCATATTCCATTTACCCATTTTTTCTCGATATAAGCCCATTTTTAATGTCTTATTATATAAAGAAACATTCTCCATATTTTTCTCAAGTATCCATATCCTTGATTTGTCTATAATACAATAACTCCATACATTTACACAACCGTTTAAAACTTAAATAATCTTTTTTCTGCCCGTAGGGTATTTGTAGTGAGTCCTGCAATAAACAGCGATCTTAACTCCGTGTGTAACTTGAAAACGACAATGACCACCCGTCCGGATATTCAATGGATATTACATCTTAGCTCTATTTGTCACTTAAACACTTCCTGTCCGTGCTCTTTAAAGTATACCATCATCTCATGTGTGAGACTCAGGTGCTCCGGATAGTCTGGAATATCATCACGGTTCACCCACTCTCCGGTTGCAAGCTCTTGTCTGTCTATGGTCAGATGTCCGTCACCGCCCTCCGGTATGTCTGCCTGACAGAAATAACCCATGAGAAGATTGCTGTCATAGCCCCATGGCTGTGACTTGTAATAAGTGATATTCTTAACGCTGATGCCGACCTCCTCCATGACCTCCCGTCTGACGGTCTGCTCAGCGCTCTCCCCTATCTCGGTAAATCCCGCTATCAGGGCATATCTCTTGTACTCCCTGCCCGCATATGTGGTAAGTATGATCCTGTCGCCGTCGATCACGCCCACTATGACAGCAGGAGCTATGACTGGAAATATCAGCCTGCCGCATGACGGACATCTGAGCATCCTCTCTTTCTCATCATGAACAGTTCTCTCTCCACAGGCACCACAGAACCTGTTGGTCCTGTACCAAAGCGACAGATGCCAGCCTGTCGCCGCCGCAAGAACCGCAGTCTTCGGATAGCAAGCCCTTGTCTTATACATGCTTCGGTATTCATAGCCCGGGGCAGCAAGTCTGTTATCTCCATTCCACATAAAATATGCGGTATCATCTATTGAAAAGAGATAAACCAGATTCCCTATTTTCCTATCGCATCCGGTTATTTTCTGCAGTTCTCCATACGTCATAAACCCAAGCAGGTTCTCATCATCCATAACTTTCGCAAATATCATTTTCTCAGAAAAAGAGAGAACCATATCGTGATCCTCTGGTTCTCTCCTGTTACTATATTGATTATTAAACCTCTGTGGTTCTATATCCTGTATCATACCTATATTTCCTCCACTATTCCAGATGTCCAAAGATCTCATAGATGATAGCATCCCTCATGCGCTCCATGGTTTCTTCGTACGCCACTGCATGCAGCATATCTCTGCCCTCCGCTCCAAGCACATAAATCTTGATGAGATTGGCTGCCACCGCAATGTTCACGTCAGGCCTCACACCATCTATCCACTGAAGAAACCTTGCACCTACCTCTTTCTCATGCTGCAGATTCGGTCTTGCCTGTTCAGGCAGCATCTCAAGGAATTTCCGTTCATCCTCCGGCGTTAGACTTGGAAATGTGCTGTAGTTCTCATCGACCATGAACTTCAGATACGTCCTGACCTCAGCCGGTCCGGCCTTCTCTTTGCCATTTAACGCCATTTTCATGAGATCCGGGATTATCTTTCTCCTGTATCTGATAACTTCATACACATAGGCCTCCTTGGACGGAAAGAAGTTATAGAAGGTGCTCACACCTATCCCTGCAGCGTCCGTGATCTTTGCAATGGACATATGCGTCATGCCGTATTCTTTCAACAGGTCAAATCCCGCCGCCAGCATCTTCTCTCTGTATTCATCACGTTCTTCCTCGGTAAACACTCTTTTCGCCATGTATATCCCTTTCTCCTAAACCGTCATCCTGATATCAAATATATGGTATCTCAACTACTCCATTCTATTATTTTCCTTCAAAGACTCCACCATGTCAATCCTTGATATTTTTCTTTTCTGAAGGAAAAGTGAGATCTCGTATGTGATCCATGTGAGAATAAATCCAATAATGACCGCCTTGACCTTGAGAACAGGCGCAAGCAGCATTCCATAATTCTCTATGGTGTCCGCATATCCAACCTTGACAAATGCATAAGCCGCCGGTATGCCGATCAGAAATCCTATACATACAAGGATGTGATTGACATTCAATATTCTGTTCGTGATCTCGCGTCTGCTGAAACCGAGCACCTTCATGACTGATATATTTGTACCCATCTCAGACACGATCATATTGATCACCAGATACAGAACAAACACTCCAAGTACGATTCCAAGCACTTCTATACCCACGATGATCGCGTTCATAGGACCCATGATGTTCTCCATAGTATCCGCGGATACAGCCATGCTGGTCTCACTTGCCACCAGGTCTTTATCAAGATCCAGTTTGTCATCGCTTATGATGCAGTTGTACACGTCGCTGTCCACCCCCGCAAGCTCAGTCGCATTTTTTCTGGAAGTATAGAGATAGCAATGTGTATTATCTGTCACCACGCCACTTATTTTAACTGTGTGTTCCTTAAGATCGGCGATATTGCAGAATGTGAACTCGTCTCCCGTTTTCACTCCGTATGTCTCCGAAGCCGCACTCGTGAGATAGTATTTATCAAGATCCAGCTTATCCCCGGTATCTGTTTTATCCGGGAAATACTTTGAACCATCATCTATTCCCTGCGTGGAGAGCTGCACCGTATTTCCATCCACTTCATAGTAGGTCTGGAAAAGCGCCTCCCCCTCATCCGGGTTTCCTTCGCCGAGCGAATTAAGTCTGTACAGATAATTATATTTTACTGAACTTGTCAGTCCGTCATGCATCAGACTATCCAGACTGTCCTTCATGATAAGCCCTGCCATAATGCAGAATGCAGCAACGCACACTCCAATCGCTGTAACTATGCTCCTTCCAGGATGTCCAAGCACACTTCTTATCCTCATCTTGGACTGTGTCTTTGCATGGCTGTTCTTCATTATTCCTATGGTCCTACTGTCCTTTCCGGTATTCCTGAGCAGATCCACAGGGGACTTTCTGAGAAGTCTTGCCGCCTGGACCTCTATAGCCAGACAATAGATCACTGTCGGAAGGATCAACGCTATTAATATAGAAGCAACGTCATATGTAACCGTATACTCAAGTTTTTCAAAATCATACTCTATATAGAAATAACTTATGGCCTTCGTGACTGGGATAGCCGCAATAACTCCTATCACACTTCCCACGATTCCCGGCAGCATGCCAAATCTCATATAATGCTTAATCACCTGTTTCTTTGAAAATCCAAGTGCAATAAATGTTCCAAGAAGATACTGCTCATTTCTTATATTTCTTCCAAGCACCATAACTATAAGTGCAAGGACTATTATGAACATGACCGGGGCGTACATGGTTGCCATATTTGTGACCGCATCTCCCTCATTTACAGGCATTGATATTCTTGTGTTAGTGGTAGCGGCAAGGTAGCTTGCTATGACATAGTCATCATTCAGCTTCGCACGCACCTCCTTACTGTTGTCTCTGTTATATCTTATAGAATAGTAACCAGTCTCATCGGCATCTATCTTGTCATAGTCGTCATGACAGGCCACCATCACAGCGAATTTGTCTTTCTCAACATAACCTGAAAGCTTCTCAAGCATATATATGTAATCGGCCTTCGTCGCAAATGCAGACACCTTGTATGAACACTCTCCAACATTCACAGTATCGCCCACCTTGATATCATGGGCATCTGCAAAGTTCTGTGTGAGAAGCACCTCTCCGCTTTCAGGCATATGTCCGTCCCGGACGTTGCACAAATTCAGTTTCTCCGGCATATCAAACACTCTGACCGTTGAACCTTCAAGATCACCTGTACCAATCTTGATATTCTTATATCTGCTGTACTCCATGATCACATCGTAATCATTTTCCAGCTTCGCCATATCATCTTCTGATATCGGATTATATGTGATAAATTCTGCATCCTCGACTTTATAGTCATCCACGAATTTGTCTATCACCTTCGTCATATTGTGTCCTGTGGACATCGGCGCAACTATGAGGATACATATAAGTACCGTGAGAATCGTGCTTATTATATAGAAGGAAATATTTTTCTTTATGCTGCGAACAGCTCTTTTATTTATCGTCATATTACAGCTCCATCTCCTCTACGTTCTGTTTATTGTCGTTCTTGATGTTGGTTACGACCTTGCCGTCCTTTATCTTTATGATACGGTCCGCCATATTCGCAATGTTGACATTATGAGTTATTATCAGGATAGTTGTTCCGTATGTCTCATTCATCTTCTGAACCCTCTTCAGAACATCTCTGGACGACTTTGAATCGAGAGCTCCCGTGAGCTCATCGCATAGAAGAATGTCCGGTTTCTTGACCATGGCTCTGGCTATCGCAACTCTCTGCTGCTGTCCACCTGACAGCTCCTTTGGAAAATGCTTTTCGTACTTCGTAAGTCCCAGCTCCTGTATAAGATCATCCACACTGAGCGGCGCCCCCACAAGTTCCGCTGTCATCTCTATATTCTCACGGGCTGTCAGATCAGGTGTGAGATTGTAAGATTGGAATACAAATCCAAGTCTGTCTCTTCTGTAGAGCTCCAGCTCCTTTGCAGACATCTTCTCAAGATCCTTTCCGTCAACCATCAGGGTTCCCTCCGTGGCTTTATCGAGACCTCCGAGTATATTCAGAAGCGTACTCTTACCGCTTCCACTTGGGCCCAGTATCACAACAACCTCCCCTTTTTCCATGCTGAAATCAGCATGATCCAGTGCAAATACCGCAGCCTCTCCTTTTCCGTACTGCCTCACAAGATCCTTTCCTTCTATGAACATGTTTTTACCTCCCTATGTCTTTTCACATCGCCGCACTCTTGTTTTATAATTCTATTTTCATGGTTATTGCGAATGTTTTATTTATTTTATTCGCATATTATGTTAGCTCTGTCTAACTCGAATGTCAAGATGTTTTGCGAATATTTTTTGTTTTTTATTCGCATATTAGGAAAATACGCTATTGTAACTGAAAAAGACACCCAGATAAATGAACTCAAGGCCAAGTTTGCCGCAGCCGGAATCGAATAAACCAAAAAGATCAGGCAATCGGTATTTCACCAATCGCCTGATCTTTTTTTATGTATATATTGTATTTAAAATCTTTACGGGGAACCCCCGCTCATCTATTAAGCCTCTGCCTTCTCAGCATTCTCCTTCTTCATAAGAACGAGCTTCTTGATACATGTGATGGCCACGATGATACCAAGCACGATAAGGAATACTGCTACTATAAGCTGAAGTCCCTCTACAAGGAATGTTGCTGTTCCAGCCTGGAACTTCTGTACATTGCCTATTACATTGAGCACGATAGCTGTGAATGTAACAGCAAGCATTATCAGCATAGGTGGGTAGAGCATTGCGTGCTTTCTGTTTGTTGCCTTGAGGAATACTGCTACGCCTATAAGTACAAGGGCTGCAAGCATCTGGTTTGCTGATCCGAAGAGTGGCCATACATTTGAATATCCACCCTTGCAGAGAAGATAACCAAAGAACAGTGTTATAACTGTTGCAAAATACTTGTTTGTAAGTATCTTCTGCCATACAGGCATCTTGGATGTATCTGTTGTGTCTCCCATGAAGAGCTCCTGGAATGACATACGTCCGATACGTGCAACTGAGTCAAGTGATGTAAGAGCAAGTGCTGATACACACATTGTCATGAATACATTTGCAACTGAGTTTGGAAGTCCGAACTTCTCGAGGAATCCTGCGATACCCTGTGAGAAGATCTGGAAAGGTGTAAGACCCTCTGGAGCCTTGCCGCCAACTGCGACAGCACCAACTACTATAAGTGAGATAACTCCGAGGAGCGTCTCAAGGATCATTGCGCCGTAACCTACGAAAAGCATATCTTTTTCATTTCTTACTGTCTTAGATGATGTTCCTGATGAAACAAGGCTGTGGAAACCGGAAACCGCACCACAGGCGATCGTTACAAACAGTGTTGGGAACAGATAACTCTTAGCTCCTGTTGATGATACAACTGTGAAACCATTGAATGCATTCAGGTTCATATCAGGATGTCCTACCAGAACTCCGACAAATGCACCAACTAACATACCGATGAGCATGAATGTTGTCATGTAATCTCTTGGCTGCATGAGTAACCACATTGGAAGAACTGATGCGAGGAAGAGGTAAGCCATGATTACGTAATTCCACTGGTCACCATTTAAGTACCAAGGACATTTCATACCTACTGCAAACATTGCAACGATGAGGACGATAGCTACTATAGCTTTGAGCCACTCCTTCATATTCTTGCATGTCTTCATAACCACACCGAATACCATGGCTACTACTATGAACAGCATTGAAACTGTAGCAGCTGCAGCACCATTGAAGTTCTTTGTCACAGCTCCGTCAGCGCCTGCTGTGAAACCGTTAAATGTCGATGAAACCATCGATGTAAATGCTGCTATAACAAGAAGTGTAAAGAGCCAGCAGAACAGTGAGAAGAATCTTCTTCCTGCCTTGCCTATGTACTTCTCGATGACAAGTCCTATTGACTTACCACCATTTTTAACTGATGCGTAAAGTGAACCAAAATCCTGAACTGCACCAAAGAATACGCCTCCGACAAGCAGCCAGAGTAAAACTGGTACCCATCCGAACATGGCTGCGATGATAGGTCCCTGGACAGGGCCGGCACCTGCTATCGATGAAAACTGATGTGCAAATACTGTAAGCTTTGATGATGGTACATAATCCTTGCCATCCTCATTTGCAACTGCTGGTGTCTTTGCATTTGGATCTACACCCCATTTCTTTGCAAGCCATCTTCCATAGCCCAGATAGCCAGCACCTAAAACTACTACTGCGATAAGAACAATTACCAAACTATTCATATCTTTCTCCTTTCTCACGCCTTATGGCGATATCTCATTTTTGCAAAGAGTAAATTAAAAAAGGCTTTCGTCTTTATGCAATCTCATAAAGACGAAAGCCTGTATACTTCCGCGTTACCACTTTATTTGCCATCATAAAAGGATGACCTCTCTGACCTTATCTCGCCTGACCACTACTCACTGTCTATTGAAATAAGCTTCTATGTAACGGTAGAAAACCGGTGACACCTAATGTCTCTGGCATCTCATGACCAGGGAATTCAGTGCACTGCTCGCAGAGGATAATCATCAAGGACATACACCGTCTCACACCAACCGGCGGCTCTCTGAAGTATGCGATCTTTGACGACCGTATTCTGTTCTTTGCATTTGCTCTTTGTTCGGTACCTAAACTAGCACTGAAGTATTTTAATGTCAACCCATTTTTGCAAGTAAATAAAAACTCGCATTTTTTTCAAGTGTTTCAACGATATATGTACGCCCGCTGCATATCTTTTCTTGTGAAAACAAAGTATTTTTATCATCGGCTCTCAAGACGTTCATGCCATCTCTTTCTTTCCTCGTCCGACCGGGATCTGTGCCAGAAGTATTGCGGCAAATATCAGCCCGCATCCTGCAAGCTGTCTTACCCCCATACGTTCTCCAAGGATGATCCAACCGGCAATGACAGAGAATACCGACTCAAGGCTCATGATCATTGAAGCGACAGTGGGATTTAGTCCGTTCTGTCCAACTATCTGAAGTGTATATGCCACGCCACATGACAACACTCCTGCATAGAGTATCGGAATCCACGCACTCAATGTACCGAGAGGCTGCACCCATGCCGCAATTCCAGCCACACTATGATGCATCTCCGAGAAAAACGCGGGGAATATGCTGAGAATCCCGCATACCCAAAACTGTATACATGACATTCTGACTCCATCCACAAGCGGTGAGAAATGGTCTATCACAAGTATATGTACTGCAAAAAGCAATGCACATACAAGCACCATAAGATCACTGCTCTGAAATGACAGTGAGCTGCTCATACAAAGCAGATAAAGCCCCACCACAGCTATAACTATTCCAAGCCATATATTCCAGCCACATTTCTTCTTCAAAAACAGACTCAGAATTGGAACCAGCAATATGTAACACGCTGTGAGAAATCCCGCTTTTCCCGCCGGTGTTCCCATATAAAGTCCAAGCTGCTGTGCAGAGCTTGCCAGGAACAGAACAGTTCCACAGCATATACCTCCAATCACAAGTCTCTTTCTATCTGATCTATTACTCGGTTTCCTATCAGATGGTTTTACCCTGTCAATTATAAATATGACCGGTATAAGAACAGCACCGCCAATCAGTGACCTTATTCCGTTGAAAGAGAACGGTCCAACCGCATCTCCTCCCTGTCTCTGCGCAACAAAGGCTACGCCCCATATAAAAGCTGTCAAAACTAGCAGCAGTGAATTCCTTACCTGTCTACTCTTCATCTGTGAAACCTCTCGTTCTTTTTAGTCAGTGCCACAGCATACAACATACAGGCACTCTATTATGTGTTGAGAATTGAACTGAGAAACGCCTTTGTCCTGTCATTCTGCGGGTTTCCGAACAGCTGCTCCGGGGTTCCATCCTCGACTATGATCCCGTTAGCCATAAATATAACACGGTCAGCCACTTCCCTGGCAACCCCCATCTCAAGCAGCAGTTTTTTCTGTGTTTCTTTATCAATCCTCTCAACAGTTTTATCATTTTCCCGGTGAAGAAACAAGTCCCCATGTATATATATTTTACCGTTTTACTACATACACAAAAAGCGGCAATGGAGTTCATATGGCTCCATTGCCGCTTTTTAATATCCCGATTCCAGCCTTTGCTCAAATTCATCCTTTGGCAGGGGCTTGTCAAACACATATCCCTGTACTATATCACAGCCAAGCTTTTCCAGATAGTCAAGCTGCTGAGTTGTTTCAACGCCCTCCGCAACTGACTTTTTCCCGAGTCTGCCTATGAGGTTTATTATGCTTGAAAACATTACTATATCCTGGTGCTTATTATTGTTTACATCGTCAAAAGGTATCAGCGATTTGTCTATCTTGATGGTATCAAGGTCAACCTTTTTGATCATGTTGAGTGAAGAAAATCCTGTGCCAAAATCATCTATGGATGTACTTATGCCTCGTTCCTTGAGTCTTTCTATCACGCTTGACATGATCTCATAATTCTGATAATCCTCACTTTCTGTGAGCTCTATCTCAATATAGCTTCTGTCTATCCCAAATCTGTCTATGGTACCGGTTATGCGTTCTACGAGATCACTTTCTTCCAGATGCCTTCTGGAAAAATTTACTGATACAGGCACGATCTTCTGACCTTTATCCAGTCTGCTTTTCAAAAAACCGCATACCTGCTCAAGCATATAGTAGTCAAGCCTGCACACACTGCCCTCTCTCTCAAACTGCGGTATAAATCTCGCAGGTGTAACCACCTGTCCATCTCTCACCCAGCGGACAAGTGCCTCCGCACCATATATACTTTTATCCGCAATCCTCACCTTTGGCTGATAATATACTACAAATTCGCCCGCAGCAAGTGCCTGGGGAAAAGCAGCCAGAATCTCCTGATCATCCATAAGTTGCTTCTGAATCTCTTTTGTATATACCACTATAGAGCCCGCTCCGGTTTTTCTTGCTGCCTGATACGCAATGCTGGTTCTGGCCATAACTTCCCTCGGTTTATCAACGCCTTCCAGGCAGGCTATACCCGCTGTAACTCCCAGCTGTAATTCTCTTTTGACAGATCTGAACTCATGACTCATATGAACATCTTTAATCTTGCTTATAAAATCAGACGCATTCTCATTACGACAGATTACAACAAAATTATCTCCTCCAAGCCTTGCTATCTCCTCATCGCTGTCAAGATATGACTTCACCATATGCGCATAATTTCTAAGTATCACATCTCCCTGTGAATAATCAAAAACCTTATTCACATACTTGAAATTGTGGATATTAAAAAATATGCCTGTATAATCACCAATTCGTCCGTTTTTTATCAGATTCACCGCATAATACATCAGGGAATTCTGATTGGCAACACCCGTGTTGATATCTGTATTCATGATCTTTTCAAGCATGCACTGAGCCAATGTCCGGTTGTACTGAATAAATATCTCCCTAAATATAAACCTGTGTGTCTGTATCTCCTCTTCTGAATAACCCGGACCATATGGATAATCCTTGATAAACACAGTACCACCGGTTCTGATCTTCATCTCTATATCAACGGGGGTACCCAATTCAGCCCCTTCTTCCTCGTATAATACCGCGCTGCTTCTTTCTCCAAGCGGCATAAACCTGTTTTTCGGAATATCAACAGTAATCTCCGCCTTTCCCAGCCTGAGCCTGTCAGCAATAGCAGCAAGACCATTCCTTATACACTGGATTCTCTGTTGCTGTGTATCCGCGTCCCCGCTTATGCACTCGAAGAATTCTTTCATCTGACTGTCCATTTGTATGCTTTTATCAATTGTATTATCCATTCTCTCTCCTCCAGCCTTCGCCACATAGCCCGTATCGTCCGGTCTTAAATATCAAAATCGGCCCAAGCGCATCAAAAATTAATAAATATAAACTCTTCCTATATTATAGCAGTGGAAAAAAGAATGCACAATGTATTATCCTACCCCTGACGTCTTTTGCCCCAGAAAAACAAGGCAACTGTGCCAGGTCCTGTATGACTTCCTATGGTAGTTCCTATATAATTGATCTCCACCTTGCCGTCAAGTTTTGGAAATCTCTCCTCAACAAGCCTTGCCACAGCCTCAGCATCATCCATACATGCAGACTGCGATATATAGCACTTACCGGAATAATCAAGCCCATCCTGTGCATTCTCCTCCATGCGCTTTACTATCTCCTGAATAACCTTCTTTTTACCTCTTATCTTTGATCTCGGTATCAGCCTGCCCTCGTCATCCATGTTGAGAAGTGGACATATTCCAAGTATTGTGCCAACCGTTCCAGCAGTCTTGGATATTCTTCCGCCTCTGATATAAAACGTGAGATCCGTTGAGAAGAACCAGTGGTTCAGATCCAGCTTATGCTGTTCTATCCAGTCATGCAGCTCGTCTATGGACTTGCCTTCATCTCTCATTCCTGCCAGCGTGTCCATGATCAGCCCATAGCCCGAGGACGCCCCCAGGGAATCAACCACATAGAGTTTCCTGTCAGGGAATTCTTCCTCCAGATCCTCCCTGGCAATATTTGCAGAGTTTATAGACCCGCTTATTCCCGATGACAATGTCAAGTGAAGTATGTCATACCCCTGTTCAAGATAAGGTTTCCAGAAATCATAATATTCATCTGAATTCACCTGCGAGGTCTTCGTAGCCGCACCATCTGTCATCTTTCTGTAAAATTCCTCAAATGGCATGGTCTGTCCCAGGTCATCAGGATGCTCCACACCATCAAGCTCGTAGTGAAAGCATATATATTTTACGTCTATTTTGTCAAAATGCTCCTTTGAAAGATCTGCTGTTGAGCAGCAGCTCAAGATATACTTTGCCATGTTTGTCCACCTCTCCAATATATTTGTACGGTTCTGTCTTCACCTGTACGTTTTAATTTTGCATTTCATTTACTTTTTCAGCCTTTTCCTACTATATAATTGTTATATTATCTACTATTGTATCATCATTGGCTTTTTATTCATAGTCATAAATACGATAAAAAACAGACAAAAACATCCACAACACGTTGTTTTAAAAACCATGTCGTAGATGTTAATATATACGATCAATTGTCATTTAAAATACAGTGGTTATCGCAAGTCGTTCCTCAATCAGTTTTTTCGCAGTGTTGAATCGGTCAAGATAATCTCCCGATATCGTCTCACAGTGTACCCCATACTTGTCAAACCACGCCTTGAGCAAATCGCTGTAATGCCTTCTCTCCCGCATTATTTTCTCATTCCGGGTCCCATCCTGGACAAAATCCGTTCCATCAGGATCAAGGAACAACACAAGATCCCACTTATTTGTTGCATTTATCGCGCCCGCCATATCTGTAAGCCTGCGTTTTTGTTCATCATCATCCATGAGCAGATCACAATAAAATCCCGTAGTCAGTGCATCGGTATCCACAAACAACAGTCTGTTGCTATGCCTGGCTGCCCTGCGTACCTCGTCCTTCTGTCTGATGAAGTTCTCCACCAGATCATCTTCAACCATGAAATTCTCGCCACCCGCGTACTCACAGGTGTCACGTCCTATCTCCCGTACAAAATTTGTGTTATATGCCAGCGCAAGATTCTCAACCAGTGTGGATTTTCCTGTGGATTCACCGCCGACAACCAGAATCTTTCTGACGTAGTGATCCCTGCACACCTCTGGAATATACTCCCAATGCGCCGTCGCCCACTCACGGATCTCTGTCGAGGATACCGGAACCTCCGCCCTGTCAAAGTACACGACCTCACTCTCCGGACAGTACAGGCTCTCAAACCTGCCGGTTCCAAGATAATCCGAACCACAGAACACTGCATCTATAGGCTTTCCTATCGTGTCCTTGATATCCTGTGCTCCCTTTTCCCAATAATAATCCGTATTATATTCTTCTTTTGAGACCGCCTTATCCTCTATCATGATTATCTTCACATTTGGCAGATGTCTTGTACTGTTAAGTATCCAGCGATATCTCAGTTCCTTTGAGGCAGACTCTCTGCCCTCACACCAGCTTATCATCACATACAGTTCCTCACACATCGCCGCAGCACGTATGATGTCGTGGATGTGTCCTATGTGAAGCGGATCAAACGAACCCCCATACATTCCTACCTTATATCTATACATAACTTGTCAGCCTCCCTTACTCTGTTGCCGTGCCGTCTTCGAAAACGTGTACTTCGTCCAGGCGATTTCTTCTGACCTCACGTTCCCATCTGACGCACATAATAACGGCATTTCCAAGGTACACTATCCACATGAGCAGCGTTGCTATGTTGTCATTGCCACTCACAAAGTTTTGTGCCCACATATATATTGTAAACACATCTACCGCAATCCATATCCACCACTGCTCCGCGAACATTCTTACAGATACAACCATCGCCACAACCGATGAAACCGTTGTAAACGCATCCACAAATGGCATGGCATCCCCGAGTCTCTTTAACAGCAACCCATACAGAAATGTGCCAAGTGCCACCGCCAGCACCATGAATATCCTTCCCACCGCCTTCATGTGTTTCTTTCTGACCTCATGCGTCTCATCATTCATATGTCTTGACCACACATAGAATCCAACAAACTGCATAGGCACATAATATAGCGCATTGAGCATCGTCTCTCCGTACAGTGCAGCCTTATACGATATAACCGCGTAAAGCACAGTATTCACAAGACCGAATATGTACGCTGACAACTTTCCTTTTCCCGTGCACACTACACAGACCACGCCTGTGGTGGACGATATGATTCCCATAACCGTATCATCCCAATATATGGACAGCCCAACGATGACTGCACATGCGATAAGCAGCCAGGTGACCTCCAGCTTCTTCCAGCCCTCTATCTCATTTTTTATAAATTTCTTAAATGTCATCTATTCATTCCTCCCTTTTAAACATCAATCCACTACACTATAGTCTCTACTTCCTTGCATCATTCCTTCGTGTGAACAGTTTGGCAGGTCTGTATCTCTCACCGGACTGATATGCATCAGTCTCCTCAACATATTCCACAATCTTTCTTCTGAAGTTAGGTGTGGTAAGTTCCATGTCCCATATCTGTTCATATACATTCTGAAGCTCAGTGAGTGTAAATCTATCCGGCAGCAGGTCAAATGCCAGCTTCATATCTCTCCTGACATCCTCCCGCAGTCCTAGCACCGCCTCTGTTATGATTCTTGCGTGGTCAAATGCCAGTCCTTCACATTCCTCTATGTCGTAGCTGTCCGAGCTTCGTCCGCATGAGCTCATATCTGTTTTTCGCAGCACTGCCGTAAGTTTTATATCAGAGTCTGCATTCTTGAGAACCAGCCTGTATCTTTTCCCGTTTTGGACTTTATATGAAGCTTCAACTTCATTTTTCGCAATTTCTTCGCCTGTGCCTGACACCTCTGTCAGTTCAACCGTAAACCATCTTGCATCCTGTGCATCATCTCCTGCCTTAAGGCTACAGGCTCCGGCGTTCATAAGTGCCATATAAGTTGATGATATGACCCAGCCTCTCGGGTCTCTGCCCGGCTCGCCATACACTCCGACAAGCTTTACATATGCATCTCCTATACCGGTCTCTTCGCAAAGCTCTCTTCTGGCCGAATCTATGACATCCTCACCTTTTCTGCAGAACCCACCGGGCATAGCCCAGCTTCCTTTATATGGGAATCCACCTCTTCTTATCAGTAGTATCTTGAGCTTCTTCTCCTGAAGTCTTCTTACATCCTCGCACTCGTCATCCTTCATAACTGAAAATACAACCACATCCGCGGCAACAGATGGCCTGTCATATTTCGTCAGATCATATCCGGCGAGGAATTTCTTCTCTTCGTCACTCATCTCATATTTCTTCATAAGTCTGCTTCATCCTCCTATATATTTCCGCCTCTATCTGCATCTAGCCGGTTCTATCTGCAAAAAACCGGCAGCCTCATGCCAGCCGCTGTATCTTATCTGATTATATCCACCTGACACATCGACATGGTGGCAAGCGCAGCCTCATGACTCTCCGGTGTCACCCCGGCACAGCACTTCGCATCCACCTTGACATTTATCTCCGGGTACAGAGCCTTGATGATCAGAGCATTCGACACGACACATATATCCGTACAGAGACCTACCATCTCAACATCCTGAAGGTCGAAGTCCCCCCATCCTGTATATCCAAAGCTGGTCTTGTTGATGTATATAGCTCCCGGGACTTCAAGACCAGCTGCGATCTCCCAGCCCTCAGTTTCCTCTATACAATGCGGAACCGGGAGATGACGACCTTCGTTTGTCTCCATGTAGTCCTCATAATGCGTATCCCTTGTGAATATGATCTCATCCCCGCGGTCAGCATACTCTCTTATCTTTGCTTTCACATTTTCCACGATGGCTGCTGCCTCCTTTGTGCCTAGTGCCCCATCAATGAAATCATTCTGCATATCAACTACTATAAGTGTCTTTTTCGTGTTATTACCCATAATTCTTCTCCTCCTTCTTTCATAAAGAAATCCACACGCGCCTCCAGTTATTATTATTTTGATAATATCTCCAAGTTGTTTATATGTTATTATCATTTTGATAATATGTCAACCCATTATTTGAAACTCAATAGAAAAAGTGGCATAGCTGATATTCCACGTTCCAAACGAAACCCGCATGTCAGCTATGCCGCACCTTTATATTTCTATCATATTTTTTTATATACAACACACTATCAGTTCACGCTCTGCTTCAATTTCCTGAGCAGTACAAATGCAAAGAACAACACTGATATAACCGCAAATACCGCACCCACTAATCCTATATACGATATCGCACCTTTGTCACACACTATTCCGCCGATCCAGCTTCCCCCACCTATACCAAGGTTGAAAAGTCCTGAATATATGGCTGTCGCCACGGCAGAGCCCTTCTCATCCACACTTCTGATGACCTCAGACTGAGTAGTTACGTTAAACGCCATGGCCGTGATTCCCCAGAATGCACATAGAATGACCATAGTTGCCAGGCTCTTTGATGCTGGAAGCAAAAGCAGCAGCCATACAAGAAGCGTAGCCATAACTGTACCTATAAATGCAAATCTATGTCTGTCATACAGCTTTGAAAACAGATAACTTCCAAGAAGTCCCGTGGCACCAAATATCAGGAGCACTATGGTTATGACATTGTTCTGCAGCTTTGCGACTTGCTGCATGAACGGTTCTATATAACTGTAAACTGTGTAATATCCAAGCACAAAAAGTATGGTCTGGACATACAGACAGATGAGCACCGGATTCTTCAGGAGTGCCGGGAGATCCCTTACATGGAACTGCTCTCCGCTCGCTATCTTCGGGAAAACAAACGCCATATATACGAGCACTGCAAATGCTATGATTCCAACGATGAGGAATGTAACTCTCCATCCCATATACTGTCCAACAAGTCTTCCAAGCGGAAGTCCGGCTATAGTAGCTATGGATGTTCCAGTCACGACCATGCTCAGTGCAAATGATCTGTGTTCTTCATTTACAAGTCTTATGGCAACCGGTGAAGCTATCGACCAGAATATCGCATGGGTACACGCAACGCCTATACGCGATGCCATGAGCACTCCGTATGTCGGCGCGATCACGGACATGATCTGGCATATTCCAAACAGTGCGATCGTTCCCATGAACAGCTTCCTGAAATCTATCTTCGACACAAGAAGTATGAGCGGCAGGGACAACAGCATGACTATCCACGAATACACTGTAATAAGCATTCCCGCCTTCGACTCCGATATGCTGAACGACTTTGCAATGTCTGTCAGCAAGCCAATTGGCATAAATTCCGATGTGTTGAATATGAACGCCGAGACGGTCATTCCCACAAGCGGAAGCATTTCTTTTCTCGTCAATCTACTCTTCATATTTATTCCTCTTCCTAATAATATGTGGTATATATGATTATTTTTTTGTTCACCAGCCACATATTATAGGAAATGGAATTATGAGTCAATGCACTTTTGAATGGTTATACTGTCCAAATGTTAGATTGTACAAAAAAGAAGGCCGGAAACTCTCCGGCCTTCAGGGTTAAGGGAAAATTTTATGTGAAAAATTGTAGTACACTTACTTTACTGCGAGTCTCTCAAATGTCTCGCTCTCTTCAGGAATCGATCTGAGTCCTCCGCGCTTCTCGACACACAGGCTCGCAACCGCATTTCCATATCTTGCAAATTCTTCAAGCTCGTCTATACTGAATTCCTCCAGGCTCTTGTCCGCTCTGACAAGCTGTGATACAAATGCTCCCCAGAATGAATCTCCAGCCCCCGTCGTATCTACCACATGGCTGACGAATCCGGGAACCTTCCGGCTTCCATCCCTGCTGCATATCAGCACACCCTCACTTCCCAGGGTGACCGCAACAAGTCTGACGCCGCTTCCCAGAAGATACTCTGCTGCCTCTTCCGGATCGGAAAATGGTGTGAGTAGCGCTGTTTCCTCGTCCGAAAGCTTCATTATATCTACAAATGGAAGAATACTCTTCATCCTCTCCATCGCATTTTCTCTGCTGTCCCACAGCGGTGCTCTGTAGTTCGGATCATACGATATCACCGCGCCGTATTTCTTTGCCTCCTTCACCGCCTGAAACGTGGTGGTTCTGGCCGGTTCATCCGTGAGAGACAGCGAACCTATATGGAACACCTTTGTGTCTCTTAACAGGTCGGCATCCACTTCCTTGTAACAGAGCATTGTGTCCGCTCCCGGCTTTCTGGCAAATGAGAATTCACGCTCTCCGTTCTCATCCAGAGTGACAAATGCCAAAGTGGTAAATACCGTATTGTCAACCACTATACCTCTGGTATCTATCCCTGCCTGCTTTGCCGTCTCAACAAGGAAATTGCCGTGCATGTCATCTCCAACCTTACCAATGAAGGCAGTTTTAAGCCCGGCTTTACCGACTGCCGTGAGCATGTTCACCGGAGCCCCTCCGGGATTCTGCTCGAAGAGCTTCATCCCGGAATCAGTGCTTCCGGCAGGTGTAAAGTCTATCAGGAACTCACCAAGAGCCACAACATCATATTTCTTTTCCATGTTGGATCCTCCTTGTGAATTTTACTTTCCTGTGATCTCTATGTCATAGAATTCTACTCTTGCATCCTGTGCCAGAAGTCCCGTCTCAAACTCAGGCTTCGCATATATTCTGTATGTAAACGCCACCTGTTCTCCGACAAATACCTCCACCATATCATGGTCAACGATGATCTTCACATCTATCTCGCTGCCCTCTGTTATGTCAAATGTCTTCTCGCACACTCTGACTCCATCAGGGCCCGGCTCCGTTGCAGGAGGCACAGCCTGACAGGACTGAACCCAGAACGGGTCAACTCCCATAGGAAGATTTACCAGTGACACTCTCTGCATGGCCACATCGAACTCAAGGAGAAGGCATCCGCTTGCTTCCTTGTCTGACTTGAGCAGTATACCGAAATGGTCATACACCTCTCTAGGCATGATCTTGCACTTCAGCATGTAGCTCTCCTCGTTGTGTCCAAGGAATCCGTATGTACATGTGCTTACTGAATCCATCTCAACCAGTCTGTCTCCGTGAAGCTCTGCATTTCCAAGTACAGGGATGTAATCCCATGCCACAGGCTTCTCAAATACATGCTCATATTCCTTTGGAAGCTTTACGTCAAGTCCTCCATCCGCTGTGGCAACTACCTCATGCGGCACGCAGAAGGTTCCGCCCCAGTACCATTCACCTCTGTCGCTTCTGTCTGCTCTGTCGTGAGCCCAACCGAAGTAGAAGCGTCTGCCGTCATCATCCTGCATGGACTTGGCTGCGTAGAATCTTCTTCCGCCTATGCCATCCTTCTTTGGCTTTCTCCATGGGCCAAATGGTGACTTTGCAACTCTGTATATTGTATTTACATATTCTGAGAATCTTGAGTATGAGAGATACCAATTGTCTCCCATCTTGTACATCTCAGGGCACTCAGGACAGTTGGTGTGTCCCGGTGAATATATCGGTCCGTAATATTCCCAGTTGACCAGATCCTTTGATCTGTAGAGAACTATACATCCTCTTCTGGTTATCGGCATATCCAACCTTCTCGCTGATATGAGGATCCAGTAACATTTGTCCTCCTCATTGTAGAATACATATGGATCTCTCCAGTCAAGCTTCTCGTAAAGCTCTATCATAGGTGTGATGACCGGATTGGCTGCATCCTTCACCCACGTGATTCCATCGTCGCTTGTAGCGTGGCATATGGTCTGCTGATACTCTGCGGTGAGGCAGTAGCCTGTATAGAATGCATGGTATTTGCCCTCGCCGTATATGACTGATCCAGTCCATACTCCTGATGCATCCGGCTCGTCGCCCTCGCCCGGATAGAGCGCTGTAGGAAGCTCCTCCCAGTGCACCAGATCATCTGATACACTGTGGCTCCATGTTGTTCTGAGTCTTGCCGGGTACACTGTTGTTCCCGGAGGGGAAGTCAGTGAGAATATATGATATTTGCCCTCGTGGTAGAAAGGTATTGCATCTCCCGTGGAATCCGCGAAGGACATCTTTCTAAAAATCTCCATATTATCAATCCTCTCTTTCTACTAGTTTGCTGCCAGTTTCTTCTTCTTGAGAAGCTCAAGCTTGCCCTTCTGTCCATCAAGGAGTACCGCACATGCGATGATAAGACCCTTGATGATGAGCTGCCAGTATGATGACACTCCGATAAGGTTAAGACCATTTGAGATGATTCCGATGACCATGGCACCAAATACGGTTCCACTGATCCTTCCTTTACCTCCTGTCATGGATGTTCCGCCAAGTACGCAGGCTGCGATGGCATCAAGTTCGTATCCGCTTCCTACTGAAGGCTGGCCTGAGTACATTCTTGAACAAAGTACAAGTCCTGCAAATGCTGAGAGAAGTCCAGATATTGTAAATACTACGATCTCTATCTTCTTGATAGGTACACCTGAGAGTCTTGCAGCCTCACGGTTACCACCTATCGCATATACATATGTTCCAAACTTTGTCTTGCTGAGGATGAAGCTGAACAGTATGATGAGCACTACCATGTACACTACAGGGAGTGGGATCACATTGAACAGGTATCCTGTTCCGATCTCGATGAAGATCTTGTTGGTGATACGTGTTGACTGTCCACCTGTGTAGACATAAGCTATACCACTTGCTATGTTCATCATGGCCATTGTGATGATGAATGCAGGCACCTTGAAGTTAGCAACTATAAAACCACTTATAAAGCCCGCTGCTGTACCAACCAGAAGTCCTGCTACTATGGCAACGCCGAGAGGGAGTCCCTGGTTAACTATGAATCCTACGGTCAGGGTTCCCGACATGGCTACTATCGATCCAACTGACAAGTCGATGTGTCCAAGTATAATTATCAGTGTCATTCCAAGTGCTATGTATGTGTTGATCGATATCTGTCTAAGCACTGATATGATGTTGTTGGTCGTGAGGAACTTGTCCGTGGCAAGTGCTACCGCCACACACATGATTATCAGAACCACTATGATTCCTATGTTGCCCTTGACTATGGATGTCAGGGGATTGTTCTTTAATATAGAAGTTGCTTTTGAATTCTTCTTTGTCTCGCCCATATTATTCGATACCTCCTGCAGCGTATTTCATTATCTCTTCCTGTGAGAGCTCGTCCTTTGACAGCTTCTTCACGAGTCTTCCGGCTCTGACCACACATACGTTGTCGCACATGTTGATGATCTCAGGAAGCTCACTGGATACCATGATTATCGCTATGCCTTCCTTTGCCAGTTCATTGATTACTGTGTATATCTCAAATTTTGCATTTACATCCACGCCTCTGGTCGGCTCATCCAGAATAAGTACATCCGGCTTGGTTGCAAGCCATTTGCCCAGAACCACCTTCTGCTGGTTTCCGCCTGACAGGCTGCCCGCCTCAATCTCAGGCGATGCCGCCTTTATCCTCAGTCTCTGTGAATAATGGTCAATTACCTCGCCTCGTTTTCTCTCACTTATAGCGATTCCATTCATATAGAATCTGAGGGATGAAAGTGTGAGGTTAAATGCCACGCTGTTGCCAAGTACAAGGCCCTGTTTCTTTCTGTCCTCCGGAACCAGTGCTATGCCTGCCTTGATAGCCTGCATTGGATTCTTGAAGTGAACCGGCTTTCCTCCGAGTATCACCTCTCCCGATGTGAGCCGTGTTGCGCCAAATATCGCCTCCATGATCTCACTTCGTCCGGCACCTACCAGACCTGAGAATCCCAGGATCTCGCCCTTATGTACTGAAAAACTTATATCTTCAAAGACACCTGTCTGAGAAAGATTCCTTACCTCCAGAGCAGTCTCCGCTTTGTCCATGTCACAGTAATCTCTGGCATAGAAGCTCTCCAGATCTCTTCCTACCATCATCGCAACCAGCTCATTCGGGCTTGTCTCTGATGTCTTTTTTGTTCCTACGTATGCACCATCCCTGATGACGGTAACTCTGTCAGATATTCTGAAGAGCTCCTCCATTCTGTGGGAGATGTAGATTATACTTACCTTTTTCTTTCTGAGATTTTCAATGATCTCAAATAACTGCTCAACCTCCTCATTTGAAAGTGATGAGGTTGGCTCATCCATAACTATTATCTTGCCGTTGAATGAGACCGCTTTAACGATCTCCACCATCTGCTGCTGTGCGATGGTCAAATTTTCTACTATCGTGTCTGCCTTTATATTCACACCGAGGGATGATATCATCTCCTCTGCTCTTCTGTTCATCTCTGCAAAGTCCAATGTTCCAAGCTTTGTCCTTATCTCTCTGCCGAGAAACAGGTTCTGTGCCACCGAAAGATATGGAACAAGTACGATTTCCTGATGTATTATTCCTATACCATTCTCTCTGGCAGCCGGAACTCCGTTGATCTTGACCTCCTTGCCATTTACCTTGATGATTCCGCTGTCGGGCTGGTAAATTCCGCCGAGGACCTTGATCAGTGTGGACTTTCCTGCACCATTCTCACCGAGCAGTGCGTGTACCTCTCCCAGCTCAAGGGAAAAGTCGATGCCGCTTAAAGCATATATTCCAGAGAAGCTTTTCTTTATCCCTATCATTTCCAGAACTGTCTGTCCCATATTAAACCTCCAAGTTTCTAAAATAGATCTTTTGTTATCCTGCTTTTTCGGGATCACGGCCGGAGATCTCAGATCCCCGGTCTATCCCGTGTTATATGCATCTACATTGTGTCATATCTGCCAAGTCCGGGTTCAGCTCCTCACTATTATTTTCGGAGCCGGTCCGGCTTTACTGCCAGTCGTTAACTGTCTTCTCTGCCTCATCCTTGAGTACAAGGTGTGAATCAAGATATACCTTCTTCTCGTCAATGGTCGTATCTCCGCCTACATACTTCTGTGCTGCGTTGAATGCATACTCTGCAATCTGTACAGGAACCTGACATGCAACTGCTGTGAACTCACCGTCAATGAGTGCCTGCTTGCCATCTGGTGAAGCATCGATACTGTACACGCCGATCTTGCCAGTCTTATTTGCTGCCTTAACTGCTGCTGCTGCACCGAGTGCTGATGGATCATTGATGCAGAAGAATGCCTGAAGATCTGTGTTTGCTGTGATGATATCCTCTGCAAGACTCATTGATGCATCAAGTGCAGCCTCGCCATCCTGCTGTGCCACAATATTGAACTTGTCCTTGTTGTCACCGAGACCATCGAGGAAACCATTTACACGGTCTACACAGCTCTCATTTGATGGGAAGTCAAGGATCGCAATGTCTGCTCCATCCGGATAATCCTTAACCATCTGCTCACCTACAAGCTGTCCTGCCATGTATGCATTTGTTCCAACGAACTGTGTTACAAAGTTCTCTATGTCATCCTCGATAACTGCTGTATCTACATTGAAGATTGGGATTCCTGCATCTTTGATCTCTGCAAGACCAGATGTGATACCTGCTGAATCAACTGGGATGATGAACACTGCGTCGTATCCACTGTTTGCCACGTCTGATAACTGGCTGAGCTGTGTGTTCAGATCGTAGTCAGGATCAAGACATGTATATGATATTCCGTTCGCATCACAGAGTTCCTTGAGCTTTGCATCTATTGAACTCTGGAATGTGTTGTTAAGTGTGTTTGTACAGAATGCAAATGACAGGTCGGATGACTTCGTGCTCTCCTGCTTTGTACCTGATTCAGATGAACCGCCGTCCGATGCGCCTCCTGCTCCTGATCCACAACCTGCCAGTAAACTGAGTGACATGCACAGGCATGCTCCAACTGCTAATAACTTCTTAATCTTTCTCATAATTTTTACCTCCAATATCATGTATTTCGTTTTTGCTAACTCGTTGTCGAAAAACTGTTTACAACCGGTTTAATTTACGTAAATTTTAAACTGTTTTTCGTCCTTTGCATGTTTTGATGATATAACCTTTGTCGGTTATTGTCAATATCAAGTGTTTTATTTATTGCTTATTCGTCATTATGTACAAATAACACTCGATTGCATTATAGGGTTCGCAGGTCTTTTATTATTTTTTACGTAAATATTTTACGATATGTCATACTTATGGGATTTGTAGTGTATGATTGACACCCGTTACTTGTCACCTTGTATCTTGTAATCTTGTCCTTTGTCTCCGGTACCACTTCCCCGGGAATTTTCTCTTTTGGGTGTGGTTACAGCAACTTGGACACAAAATTGTATCCTTGGGAACTTCTCAGGCGAAAAAGATACAATCTTCCAAGGTCTTGTGTGTAAACGCAAAAAATCCGCCAGAAAGATACAATTTTCTCTCTGACGGATGTCATATCACCCAAGTCTGTCCGGCATGGACTCATGGAAGATTTCCTTCCATGCAAGCCTGAGCTGTTTTGGCTCGACCTGATACGGCTGAACTCCCACATACTTTGGAAGCTGTTCTTCACTTACCAGGGACTTGGCAACAACTGCCGCAGCCGCTCTTCCCTGCTCGTATGGTCTCTGCGTGCTGAGTCCCTTGACTATTCCTTCTTCCATGCACCGGGCTATACCATGGTCAAGATCAGTTGTGAACACCGCCACATCCTCCCTGCCAAGCTCCTTGAGCGCCTTTATAGCCAGAAGCGCTGGGCGATCCCAGCTCACATACATTGCCTCAATTTCAGGATTGGCAGTTATCACATCCTTGGCTACCTGATATGCATTGGATATTTCTCCAAAGCTCCTGATCGTCACTATGTCAATATCCGGGTAACTGTCCTTGATTATTCTCTCAGCAGCATTATCCCTGACTCTTGTTCCATAGAATGCCGCGCCATGAATAATAAAACCTGCCTTTTTTTTCTTATTTTCCTTACAATATTCTCCCAACATTCTTCCCGTGTTCGTTCCATTCTCCGACTCATTTACTGATACACAGGACACATAGCTGTTCTTGGACATACCATCTGGAACATTGCTTATGAACACCAGCTTTGACACTTTTGAAAGCTCCTGAAACTTTTCTCTGGTACGGCTGTCATCCGCTGGAATAGCTATAACTGCATCCGGTTTCTGAAGTCTTATGCCATCAAGCTGTGCATTCTGCAGTTCCGAGTCAAAGTGCGCATCCATAACCGACACCACATCTATTCCAAACTGCTCAAGTTCCTCCCGAATTCCCTTCTCATGCAATTCTGCCCAAGACGTTCCGGTATAGTGGAAAGAGATCGCAACCCTGTAATGTCCTGCCTTTAGTCTGTGTTTCTCTTCTTTTGTCAGTACAACCGAATCCGGCGCTGCCGCTTTATCTCCAAATGGTCCATTGTCAAGCATCTTTGTGGATTTTCTGACTACAAGCTCTACATCTGCATAACAGTCATGCGATATGGCAACTCCCGTATTGATCTTCTCAAACAACATCCCAACAGCCTTGGCACTTAGTCCCTTCACATCTCTTCTCAGTATTGTAAGAGGTGGATAAGTAAGTTCAGACCAGCTCTCATCACCAAATCCAACCACAGATATCTCTCCCGGACAGTCGATTCCCATATCTCTCAGTGTCTTCATAAGATAAAGAGTTATTCTGTTGCCCCCCGCAAGTACAGCGGTCGGCCTGTATCTGCGCAGGGCTTTCTGAATAGCCAGCATGCAGTCATCCTCTCCTTTTTCCAACGTCACATCAACAATGTTTGCATCATTTGTATTTATATTGTATTTCTCCAGAGCATTCAGGAAACCTTTTGTTCTCTCATCCCTGGTGGTACTGTCCGTACTCTCTCTGAAAAACAAAACATTTTTGTGTCCACTCGCAAGCAGATAATCTGCGCCCTTAAATATAGCCTCTCGGTCGCGAAACTCAACCGAGTCTATCCCTGATCCAAGTATATTTCTCTCCACGCAGACAAATGGAACACCCGACTGTATGAGTTTTGTGTAGTTAGATGCCACATCACTCACCGGCGCATGTATGATCCCTGCAACCTTCTTATTCACCAGAAGTCCGGCAAGCACCTGCGCCTCCTCCTTGAGATCATTGTCTGTTATCGCCACAAGGAACTGATATCCCTGCACACTGACAAGCTGCTTCACATAAGCTACCATATCTCTGTATATAGTACTTTCAATGTTTGGAATGACTGCAACTATCGTGGACTCCCGTCCAACCAGCAGTTTTCTCTCCTTATCAGCTATCTTATTCTGGTATCCTGTCTCTACAATGATCTTCTCTATCTTATCCACAAGCTCAGGTCTTACATACCTCGTCCTATTTATAACATGTGATACCGTGGCTATTGACACCCCAGCCATCTCCGCTATTTCTTTTATTGTAACCTTGCTTTTACTCATACAGCATCCTTTCTCCCTTGTAAGCCACATACATCAGTTCTGCCAATTGATATTCTCCCCCTGGATAAGAGGGTATCTGGCAAGCTCTGCGCCGTCCAGATCCTCCCTGTTCATATCAACAGCATTTATCTGATGTCCCTCATAGGTATTGTAGTAATATATACCCTTGTCTGCATTGCAGCATGAGGTGTATATCGTGATCTCGTATTTGTCAGGTGCGACCTCACAGCAGCCCCTCTGCTGATCCACAGAGCCAAGTATGTGAAAGAACTGGCTTACACTCTCAGCCTCAGAATCCGCAGGCAGACTGTTCTGCTTCACAAATGCCACCCTGGCAAATCTTGACGTGGACGACAGATCCCCAGGAAGTCCTATGGCCCCCATGCCGCGGCTGTAAGCGCTCAATCCAACTTCTGGTGCAAATGTGTTCACTGGCTGCTTCGGTGACAGTCCCATATACTGGTTGAGCAGGAACATCTGCTGAGGAAATGGCGGGTTGTTCGTGAGGACTCCAACCGGATTCTCGTACACATGAAGTCCGTCAGCCATGCACTCCACTGTTATGGCACCATTTCTGTCCGCAATGATCCAGTGGAGCTGCGCCGTAGGAAGCTGCTCAGAAAATGGTGTTCCTGTCAGAGTCATCCTATCCAGTGCCACCCTTGCCTCGCCTACACTGGCACAGCTTCCGAGTATCCATGGAATAAACTCATACTGAGCTACATTGTCCCTGTCTTCACTCTCATCAGCTTCCTGATACGCGGCATTTCCAACGAAATTCAGGCCTGCCATTCCAAGTCCCTTCTCATTTATAGCATCATAGTAGAGAGGATAGTCACCCGCCACATGTGCCATTCCTATCATGGCATAATGGCTGTCCATCCTGCCCATATATCTGAATTCAAACGGATAATTTCTCGGAGTCACGGTAATCTCATCGCCGTACGAGAATTCATAATCCAGCGTTCTTCCAAAATAGAAATCCTTTGTCTTATATGTCGCTGCTGTACACATATTTTGCCTCCTTACAAATCTCTGCAGATAATTTATATCATCATCTCGAAGCCATAACAGCTCTTTTCAAATCCATAGTGTTCGTAGAAGCCATGTGCCCCTGTCCTCGGAAGTCCGGAATCAAGGGTGATTGCCTTGCATCCCCTCTGCTTTGCAAGCTCCTTTGCATGATCCAGGAGTGCCACACCATATCCCTTGCCACGGTCCTCCTCTCTTGTTATGAGACTTGACACATAGCATGTGAGCCCCGACATCCAGAATGTATTTAAATAGTCTCCATGGCACATGCCTCTGCAAATGCCTTCATCCCATAATAAAAACGCAAAGCTGCGTTCGTCATCTATGACGTCCATATATACTTTGCGTATTTCTTCCCTGTCATATGTATTATATGTCCATAATTTTTCTATAAAATCAAATACAATATCAAAATCCTCTGCTGTCGCTTTTCTGATCTCCATAATTATATTCTCCTTTCCCACTGAGTTTCAGTCCACGTAAACTGACTTTGCACCATCAACTAAATTACAACCAATGCTTACATTATAAAATATCAAAGTGATTATTAACAGACCGCCACTCATAAATTTATTATAAAATATCCCGGTAAAAAGTGAGGAGGCAGATACGCACAACGCTGTATCTGCCTCCTCACTTTTATATCTTTGTCTCCACATCCGGGAATTCAAGTACTATCTCAAATCCATTCTGCCACTTTGAATTTGCCGTCACTGTGATGCCTAGGTCATGCGCCATCTCACTGACAAGATACAGTCCCATGCCCGTTGCATGCTTCCTGTTCTCACCCGAATCACCCGTGACACCCTTCTCGAATATGTATGGCATGTCACAGCTCTTTACACCTATGCCATTGTCACTCACGGACAGCAGCTTTTTGTCCCCCGCCGTCCAGAAGTCAAATGATATCTCCGGCTGCTCATTTGTGTATTTCATGGAATTGCTCACAAGCTGACCGAGTATAAACTGCAATCCCCTGCGGTCACTGTACACCTCTCCATTCTCAAGACACTTTCTGACCCGTATGCCCTTCTCCTCAAGCAGGGATCTGTAGTCAGCTATCACCTCATCCACGCATTCTTCCACATCTATGCTCTCCATGAGATAATCCTTGGAATCGCTTTTCAGTCTGGCGTAGTAGAGCATCTGGTCCACATAGTTCTGCATCTGGCTGGTCACATTGTCCATCTTCATCACAACATTATGAGGCAGCTCATCTCTCCTGTTGTCCACCACAAATGTCAGCAGAGAGATGGGGGTCTTGATCTCATGTGCCCAGTTCTCCACATACTCCTGATAATCCCTGAGCTGTCTGCCACTCTGCATCACTGAATCTCTCAGATCGTGAAGCTCCTCCGACAGCACGCTCACATATTCCTGTTCAGAAGCCCCGCACAGGCTCCTCATTTCTATCTCGCTCTGTTCATCCGGGGCAGTGACAAATCTCCTGAACGCCTCAATCTTCTTCCTGTCCTTTATACACAGCACCGAGCACACCGCCGCGAACAGTATCACAGTGAACATGCCAACCAGCACCCTTATTCTGACAAATGCCTCTGGTGCCACAAGCCACATGAAGAAGCAGAACGCCACGTCCATCAGAAGCAGCAGACCAAGCCAGACAATATTCTGTTTTATAACAAGTCCAAATCTTTTCATATTTTCTCCACTCTGACAAGTGGGTCAGGCACCTCCGTCCCCAGGGAATATTTTGTATCCAACGCCTCTTACAGCTATGATCTTTGCCTTCATATCCAGTCCCGCCATTTTCTTTTTGAGTCTTGTAAGATTCACCTGCAGGGCATTTTCATCTATATACTCCGATGTGCCCCACACTGCCTCACAAAGTTTCTCCTTAGACACGACATCTCCTCCGCTTGTCATAAGTGTCTCAAATATACGTCCCTGATTCTGTGGAAGCACCGCAGATCTCCCATCTATATACAGAGTGTATGTCTGAGTGTCCAGAAGAAACCCTTCTCCTTCGATCAGGTTCTGTCTGCCCTCGTACCTCTTGAGCACATTTGCCACCCGGGCCAGAAGCCGCTCACGGCGGCATGGCTTCGTGAGGAATTCATCAGCGCCCAGCTCCAGCGCATGGAGCTCGTCCTTTAGCTGGTCCCTCGATGTGAGAACCAGCACCGGGACAGAGCTCCGCCTCTTGATCTCCCGGCATATGTCAAAGCCGCTCCTGCCAGGAAGATTGATATCCAGCAGAAGAATATCCGGAGCCATGTCCAGTATCTGTTCTATTATGTTGTCAAATCCATCTGGCTTAACTGCCCTGTATCCTGCCTTTGTCAGCATATCCAGAAGTTCATCGCACATGAGGACATCGTCCTCAACCACCATCACACACTTCACCGTTTACTCAACCCTTTCCGGTGTCATCATCGCCATGAGATATCTGTTGCTTGAGCGTTTCACCGCTGTCATATAGATATATTCTACCACACACAACAGGATTATCATAACCGCAGCTATGATAAGTATCTGTTTCACACTGCCTCGCATGGATTCTGACAGGATTCCCGTGAGCAGAGCACGCACACCGAATATACTGCTGACCGCCGCCACGGCAACCGGGATTCCGAAATACCAGCCCACCTGTCTGTTTGCTGAGCTGCAGAGCATTTCGTATGTCGCGCCAAGCTTCACAAGGGTTCTGTACCTTCTGCCGGACTTTCTCTGTCCCATCAGGAACTGAACACCGATTATGGTATTTGCGATTATGAGGAACACCACCGCCAAATAAAGCGTTATATATCCTGCAGCCACCGTGTAGAACATATTTCTTCCTATGTTCTGCAGATAACTCTCGCAATCAGCGTTTATACTCTCAAAATCTATGCCGTCAAGTTTCTCATTTTCGTCCATTATGGCTTTCATGAGGCCCTTATCGTCCACGATATCCTTTTTGAGAACGGCATTTACATATAACTCGTAATTGTCATTTGTCAGTCTGGCAAATGTATCATCGTCCACGATAAGTCCGAACGACAGGGTTATCGATGAATCTGTCACAATCTTCGTGGTCTGGACCTCTCCGGTCAGATGATACTCATCTCCTCTTACATCCACCTCCGGACGCTCTGCCAATACCTCATTCAGTAAACCTCCGCGGTAATCAGTAAAGAAATCCGTATAGAGTGCCAGTTCATTCTCTCCGAGCTCCAAAGGCTCCTTTCCCGCAGTCTCAAGCACCTTGTTGTACGCACTCTCCTGGATCAGGTAAGGGTATGTCATGTATGACATGTTATTTATAAGCACGTCCCTGTCCTCTGAAACCTTGAGTTTTTCAAGTGCGGATATGACATTCCCCACGTTCACAGCATCATCATGGGACTCATTTTCACCCATCTTTATATAACCAAGCTTCATATCGAATACGTCCGAGAAATCCTCCAACACGCCGGTTTCCTCCAGTTTCGCGCGGATATTCCTGCTGTCCGTCTCAGCGTCACCCCCATATGAGGCAAATGTATAATCGAGCACATGATCCATATTCTGTCTGGATATACATATGCCAACGCCCGCACCGCAGCAGCACAGAGCGCCGAGTATGAGTATCGAGCTTATTGCAAGCGTTCCAGATTTTGTTGCTACATTTTCGTGTATCTGCCTGAAACCGAACACAGCAAGTGGTTTTGAGCCATTTGCACGTCTGGCCAGTGCATCAACAAAGAGCCTGAGACCGAAAAACAGCAGGAACATGCCAACAAATCCCAGTGTTATGGTGACCGCCATATATTTTACGCTGATCCACGAATAGCCACCTATTCCCTGACAGTATGCAATGACCAGCGCAACAAGACCGAGGACTGCACTCACACCATACACAGGAGCCGGAAGCTGTTTCTTCTCTGTCTCCGGTGTATCTACAAGGAGATCGCCTATCTGCTTTCTTGCAAGCTTACCGCTCAGTATGAGAAATGCTGCAAGCTTTATCGCTACAAATCCAACAGTTGTCAGTATGACTGCCTGCAGTGAAAATGATACGTGATGACCTATAACGCCAAGACCTACCAGTCTGGCTGTGAGAAGGCTGACCACCTCAGACATCAGGATCGCTATAGGAAGTCCGATGAGCAGAGCCACTACGCTGCTGCCCAGATCCTCCGCAATCAGCAGGGCAAAAAGCTTTGATCTCCTCATCCCCATCATTATATACATTCCAAGTTCGTGCCTCCGTCGTTCGAGCTGGTATTTGCTTGCATAGTATATAAGAAAGAACAACATGACCAGTGAGAATACATAGAACACCGCCGCTATCTGAAGAAGACTGTTCACCGCATCGCTTTCAAGACTTCTCAGGAATATCATCACATCCTGATGGGACAGCGCCAATATGATATAAAATGCCACTATGGACACGACCAGCGAAGCGAAGAACAGACCATTCTCTTTCCTGCTTCTCCGGCTGTTCCTCATTGCGAGTTTAAAGAACATTTGCGCTGCCTCCTCCCATCTGCGCCATCAGCTTGAGTATCCTCTCATAAAACTCCTGCTGTGACTCTCTCTCCATATCTCTTCTGAGCTCATGGAATATCCTGCCATCCTGTATGAAGAGTATCCTCTTGCAGAAGCTGGCCGCATTTGAGTCGTGGGTCACCATAAGTATGGTAGTGTTGTCATCCCTGTTCAGTCCCAACAGTTTCTCCATGAGTGCCTTTGCATTTCTTGAGTCGAGTGCTCCGGTCGGCTCGTCCGCAAGAATGATCCCCGGATTAAGTATGAGTGCTCTGGCGGCCGCAACCCTCTGTCTCTGACCACCAGACATCTGCGATGGGAATTTGTCAAGCACGTTATCTATCTCCAGATATGATGAAAGCTTTTCCAGTCTGTTTCTGCTCTCATCCTCGGATACACCGTGTATTGACAACGGAACCATAATGTTCTCTCTGCCTGTTAGATTGTCCAGAAGTTCAAAATTCTGGAACAGATAACCTATCTCCCTGCCTCTGTACTGCGCAAGCTTCGCACCTTTAAGCGCCTGTATCTCTTTGCCCTGAAGCTCTATGGTTCCGCTGTCAGGCTTTATGACCGTTGCGATACAGTTCAGCAGTGTGGACTTTCCCGATCCACTGCTACCCATGATGCCAAGGAACTCCCCCGGCATGACCTGAAATGATATGCCGTCCAGAGCCTTAGTCTGGTTTGGCTTTTTGCCATAGTATTTCTTCAGTGATTCTATCTTTAATAAACTATCCATATTGTTCACCTTTCTTTATTTTTATTTTGGGGGATTTTTGCCGATTTTCTTATAATGGGGACGGAGGTACCTGACCCCTTTTGACCTATTTTTGAAAAAGCAAAAACAGCGCCGTTCTGAAATTATAATATCAGAACAACGCTGTTATTAACACTTACACCTTATGAAAGGTTTTTACTCTGCATCCTCAGTCTTTGGGGCCTCGTGGGCATCCATGTTCTTAGGAAGCACAAGATTCAGAATGATGGCAACTATGAATACAACAGCCACACAGTTCTCAGCAAATACCGTCTGCACGATCTTAGGGAAAAGTTACTGATATGATCGCGTTTCAGTTGAACTCCGGCTTAAATGGCATGATGTGAGGGAGCGCTATGACTGATGTTCCGCTGAGTGCGGAGAAATCCACCATACCCATGCACACTGCTACTATATATCCAACCACAAGTCCGAACAGAACTGAGAGCTGCTTCCAGTATGACTTTGCAAATATATGGACGAGCAGACAGCACGCCAGCGTCACTACTCCAATGGAGTCTTTTTCCTGCATCTGTGGCTCTGTCGTGCAATACATACATGACTTTTTGTCGCATTTTTCTAATTTTTTTAGTATAATATAAACGTTGTGGGCAGCTTCTGATAACACTTGCAGCTCACAGCGTATATCAAATAATATCGGGTGCTTTGTATTTGACAGCACCTAAAATATGGAGGGATAACTATGGCATGGTATGATGAGGCAGTTTTTTATCACATTTATCCACTGGGACTTACGGGAGCCCCTAAACAGAACGACTACGGTGAGCCTGTTCACCGCTTAAACACCCTGCTTCCATGGGTGGATCATATAAAGGAGATTGGCGGTTCAGCACTGTACATCGGACCACTCTTTGAGTCAGTCGGACACGGCTACGAGACTACAGATTACAAGAAGCTCGACTCCCGTCTCGGAACAAATGAGGACCTGACAGCATTTGTGGCTTACTGCCATGAACAGGGAATAAAGGTCATCTTCGACGGAGTGTTCAACCACACAGGCCGTGACTTCTTCGCATTCAAGGACATCCAGGCAAATAGAGAGAATTCACAGTACAAGGACTGGTACTGCAACGTGAATTTCTGGGGCAACAACGAGTACAACGACGGTTTCTCTTACGACAACTGGGGAGGCTACAACCTTCTCGTCAAGCTGAATCAGAAGAATCCTGCTGTCGTTGACTATATATGCGATGTGATCCGTTTCTGGGTGAGTGAGTTCGATGTGGACGGAATCAGACTTGACGCTGCGGACGTCCTTGATTTTGATTTCATGAAGGCACTGCGCCGCACAGCAAATGAAGTGAAGCCGGATTTCTGGCTCATGGGTGAGGTCATCCACGGCGACTACAGCCGCTGGGTAAACGGCGAGACTCTTCACAGTGTCACCAACTACACACTTCACAAGGCTCTGTACAGCGGCCACAATGACCACAACTATTTTGAAATCGCGCACACTGTAAGACGTCTCCAGAACATGGGAACATTAAAGCTCTACAACTTCGTAGACAACCATGATGTGGAGCGTATCTATACAAAACTTACCAATAAGGCTCATTTTGCACCTGTACATGTATTGCTCTACACTCTTCCGGGTGTGCCTAGCATATACTACGGTTCAGAATTTGGTATTGAGGGACGCAAGGAATATGGCTCAGACGACAGCTTAAGACCAGCTCTCAATATAGAAGATTACAAGGATTCAGTAAAAACCAACCCTTGCACAGCACTCATCGCCGCACTCGGCAAGGTACGTCAGGCCGTTCCTGCACTGTCATATGGCAGCTACGATGAGCTGATGCTCACCAACAGACAGTTCGCATACGCGAGGGATCTTGACGGAACACGTGTCATCGTGTCAGTGAACAACGACGATGCCCCAGCCGGAATGCACCTTGCAGCAGGGAACTGCACAGCATACATCGGCGCCCTGTCAGGCGAAAAGGTATCTGTACAGGATGGTCATATCAACATAACCCAGCCTGCAAACAGTGGAGAGATCTGGGTGCCTGAGGGAACAGACCTGGATGTAAAGCCGGTTAAGGTTGTGACGAAGACTGAGAGCGAAGCTAAGACCAACACAGAAGATAAAGCAGCATCTGAAACAGCTACCGATGCAAAAGGCAATAAGGAAGCTGAACCAAAGATAGAATCCAAAGAATCCAAAGACATTGTGACTGCTACAGAATCTGCAGATGCTAAGAAAAACACAACCAATACTGAGAAGAATACTGCTGCCAACACCCCGGTTGATCCAGAAACCATCACAGTTGACTGGAGCAAGTCTCCGGAATCCATGACAGTTCCTGAACTTCAGGCTGCTATCCTGGCAAAGCTTGCAGGCAACGGACCTGTTGATGCGCAGATGAAGAAGACTGTCACAGACAACATCTGGCATGACTCTCTTGTGAACTGGCTGAAGAGTTTCAGATAAAATTACGTAGAAACAGCCAGGTGCATATTCTCCAAATTGGAGAACATACACTTGGCTATTTTTTCACCTAAAAATCAACAAATTGCAGCCTGCGGCCATCAAACCTGATATAACCATCAAAAAAACTGCTGACCATATCGCCTGACTGCTGAATATACCGCTGTTTTCCAGATAAAATTCGTACGGATTTTCTGGGTTGATATAAAGATATACCACATCGCCTTTACTTATATTCAGTCCATATACATATGTCTGCTCATACACTTTATACTGCTTATCCCTGTATGTAAATTCAAATACTCCCGCCTCCGGATATCTTCTGCCGGCTCTCATATCCTGTCTCATATCTGCACGTACATCATGGCATACAGCTTTCACAGTAAATGAACATCTTCGCTCAAGCGCTTTTCTCTTACATATCACAGAGAGCAGTGTTATTGCACTGACCACAAAGAATGCACAGGCAAATATCTCTGCATAAAATGCTCCAACATTGCAATTTTCTCTCCCCAATATCCGTTCCGGGAGCAATACTATCTTATCCGCAAAAGAGCCATCTTTCACAGCACACGCCGCCCATATCAGCGCCGATGCAGCACCGGCAAACACAGATATGAACACTATACCGATGATGCTCCCCCGCTTTCGCTTCTTAATCATCGGAATAAGAGTCTTTAGAATTATGACAAGAACTATCCCGGCAAAAAACTGCCCCACAACAAGCATAACAGCATCCGTTCCGATCTCACTTGCAACAAATCCGGCTATAATACTGGCAACAAACCATATGCCAAATATTACGCCTCCAATTTTCTCAGGCATAGAAACATTTTTTTCTTCTAAATTGTTATTTCCCATATCCCCCACCTCTCAGCAAATATCCCGCAGCGATCCTACTGCTCCCTGAACTTTATCTCGCCCGTAGCAGCGTCCATGCTGTCCACTATCGCAAGCGACTCAAGATGATATCCTAGATTCCTGATGACCTGACCACCTGTCTGGAAGCCTTTCTCAACTGCTATTCCGATTCCTTCAACGCTGGCACCTGCCGACTTCACTATGGAGATGAGTCCCTGAAGCGCACATCCATTTGCAAGGAAATCATCTATGATAAGAATCTTGTCCTCAGGATTGATGAACTTCTTGGACACGATGACCTGATTCTTGCACTTGTGTGTAAATGACTCTACCTCTGCCACATATACATCGCCCTCTATGTTGATGCTCTTTGACTTCTTCGCAAATACAACAGGCACATCAAAATGTCTGGCAACAACACAGGCAATGCCTATTCCGGATGCCTCTATAGTAAGGATCTTGTTGATCTCTGTTCCCTCAAATCTCTTCTTGAACTCCTCACCGATCTGATCAAACAGACGTATATCCATCTGGTGGTTCAGGAAACTATCCACCTTGAGAACATTGCCCTCCTTTACTATTCCATCCTTAGTTATTCTCTCTTCCAAAAAATTCACGTCGTAATTCCTCCTTGAATACCTGTCAAATACGAATCCGTCCGTACTCGCTCATTCTCTAAGTTCCAAACGCCATCTTCACCAACACTTTTATGCCATACGGAAATTATCCTCATCTCAATCTGACGTTACTGATTCGTATGTAATCATAATTATAGACATAATACAACAACAGTCTAAGTTTTTCCACCCTAATTATGTACATTCATAGCATACATTCATATGCAACTTTTACATACGGTGTATTCAAGTAAACCACCACCGAACGCAAATCTCACAATCACTAGATAAGTCCCCTGTTAGATGCCTCCCTGACCGCCCCGGCCTTATCAGTCACCCCGAGTTTTCTGTACACTTGATTCAGGTGATACTTTACATTCGCCTCCGACATGTTGAGTCTGTCCGCTATCTTCTGCCTAGACAAGCCCTCTGCCTGCAATTTAAGTATGGCTGTAGCAGTCTCACTGAGCTGAACATCATCCACTCCCGCTTTCATATATCCGGGGTAGTATCTCGTCATACTCTCAGTCTCCTTCTGCAGTTGTCTGAAATATGCCCTTCTTGCGGCTATCTCCTTATCGTCAGCACCATCTTTCTCGACTTTCCATCCACAGGTATTTATAAGAGAATTCACCGCCGCACCTTCCCTAGATATAACCCTTGTAAAGCTATATTCCATCGCAGTATCAATAGCATGGCACATCGCCTTTTTCCAGTCATCATTTTTTAATCGCTGCAAAGCTACAGCCATCAGCACACTACATTCTATCCCTATATACGTACGGGACATCATCTCAGCATAATATCTCAGCTTTGTCAGCAGCGAATATGCCTGTTCATTCCGTCCGCTTTGAAGGTATACTCTCACTTTGGTTAGATAGATAAACCTGTCATATATCCTGAATTCAACATTTTCATCCGGAGCATTTTCCATCCAACCTGTAACACAGGCTCTATCTCCTCTGTACAGGCTGCATCTGGTCTCAAATGCATATATATTGGGAAGGAGATTTTGTCCTTCCTCTTTTTCAGCCTTTCCCTCTATTCCATTCAAAACCTCAAGAGCCTCCTGTGGCTTTCCGTTCTGCAAATGCAGCCACGCCAATATACCATCAGCAACAAAGCACTGCTCGATTTTTCCTCCTGCTTCCGCCTGCATTCTGCCCTTTGCCGCAAGCGTTGCCACCTCGTAATTATCTCCGCTCTTTTCAAGAAAACTCTCCGCCAAAGCAAGATTTACAAGACCTTTTCCGTATTTTCCAAGTACAAACTCAACAATCCTGCCAACCTTCGACGCCAGCTCTCTGTCCCTCTTGCTCCACTCACAGAAATCTTTTCCGCCATTCATCATTGATGGCAGATTGGATGTAACCGACCATTCCTGTATTCTTACTTCTTTATTAAAAACCATGGTGTATGCTGACTTCAAAAGCTTTAATACATCAACACTCCCCCTGTGCGGCAGACCAATATCCAGATACAGCAAAAGTCCCTTTGCATTTTTCCTGGCACTTCCCTGGTTTTCATCTGCATATAATTTTAGTCTGTCGTACCATCTTTCACTCTCATCAGGATTTAGAAGGAGTGACTGCAGCATGCTCATACCACACATAAGCTCAGGACTTTTCTCGATGACATGATCCGGAAGTTCCAGGTAATATTTTTTCAGATCATAGTAATAACCACTGTTCGCCGCATGTCTGGCATTATCGACAAGTATTGAAACTATTCGCTCTGTAACTCCTGCATTTTCATACATCTCCAAAGCTTTCCTTATATCTCCGTTAAGTCTGTAAAACAGTCCGGCATTCTCATACAGGCCTCTTATACGCTCTTTCTCGTACTTCCGCTTAAGACGTCTGCGCATAGAGACCCTCATGTGAAACTGCAGTTGATATTGTGTATTGCCATCCTTATCCATCCGGCTGGTCATAAAGTTTCCAAGCCACTTTGCCCTCTCGATCAAAAGCTCACTGTCACTTCTTCCGGTTATCATCTCAGCCTGTTTTGTTGTAAACTCATCCACCACGGATATTTCCATGAGAAATTCCTGCATTTCCACATCCCAGTTATCATACACATGATACTCAAGGTAATTACACATCTCATCCTCAACGCGTCTCGAAAAATCATTATACATATCATCTGTTATCTCGCTTGTATATGCCATTTCCATGTATTTGATGTGGCACATCTCCACAGCCAGCGGAAGTCCTGTAGTCTCATAGTACATTCTCTGCACTTGTGCCTCATTGATACTAAATCCAGCGTATTCAGCATACTTCTTTATATCCTCCAGACTGAACATAAGCAGCTTGCTGTCCACCACATAAAATCCTTCTTGAAATCTTACAGCAGAAAGCCATGGGGGAACCGGACACCGGCCAACGAGTATAACCCATACGTCTTCTCTTCTAATGAGTTCTATGATCTGCTCCCTCACTGTGTCCACATCCCCCCATGAGAGCTCGTGCAGATTATCTATGACAATTATTTTTCTTGCGTTGCTGCTTTCTACCACAAGGTCATCCGGTCTGATACCACCGGCATCCACCACCATGTACTTACGTGTTCCAAGATATCTGCTGACAAGAGTCGTCTTTCCCGAACCACTGACCCCGAATATATATGCAGTTACATTCCCTTCATCCGCTGTCTTCAGAAGCCTCCAGGCTTTTTTCGGTTTTATAAAACAGCCTTTATTACCCGAAGCCGTATTCCCCATATGTACAAATCTCCTTTTCTCACTTTTTAATCCCGGTATAGATAATCAACACCCTGTATATATCAGCAAAGGTGCCTGCATCCAGCCCCAACGGGCCGGATATCAAGCACCTCATGCAGCTACTATTTTTATTTTACTATAATCTGCACAGCCTGTGTAGTGCCATTTACAGCAATTACATAGACCGTACACTTTCCTGCGGCCTTTGCCTTTATTCTTCCTTTGGCATCAACTGTAGCAACATTTTTATTTGTACATGCATACAAATACCTTGCACCATGTCTGCCATCAAGCACCTTCTTGCTGGCATCTGCCTTGGTATATCCAGGTTTAAGCTTAATCGTCTGCTTAACTCCCAACACGTAGCTCTTCTGTGGAAGCAGAACCTTCTTGATGTTGGTATATTTGCTGCTATTGGTAACTATATGAAGCATGACACTATTGTCTATATACTTCTTCTTACCATTTACCAGCTTATATGCCTTTACTCTCAGCTTGATCGTATCTAACTTAGCAAGTGATTTGCCATTAATGCTGGATATTGTAACTCGGGTTGCCGATGCGCCCTTTACCGATTTAACAAGACTTTTCGAGTTAAAGTTTACATAGCACTCCTGTGCATATATATCATATCCGTCAGCCTTGTTAACCTTACCCCACACAACTGTCACTTTGTTTCCGGATACTACTGCATGGATATTCTTATTGATACCAGCTGTATTTTGTGCCGGTATTTTTGCTACAAACCTGGCATTGATTTTCATATTCTTATTTGCAGCAACCTTTACCGAAGTTTTTGTACTCTTGAAGCTTCCTGTCCAGCTTCCAAGTTTACAGTTGTTTGCCGCCTTTGCCGTGCAGATAAGAACCGTTCCCTCGATCACTGATGCACCATTCTTAACTGTTTTGCCTTCTGCAGTCTTGATTGTGATCGATCCGTTTTCAGTCTTTCCAATAGCTACCTTCACATACCTGAACTTGAATGCCGCTCTTATATTCATGTTCTTTGTCACCGTAAGTTTCACTGTAGTACCAGTCTTGCCTTTGGCATCTCCGCCCCAGGCTGACAGATCACAATGCTTTGCAGGAATTGCCTTGCAGATGATATCTGTGCCTTCCTGAACCAGCTGTCCGTTAGATATCTTCTTACCGTCAGCTGTTGTGACAGTTACCGTACCATTCTTCACTGTGGCAATACTTACCTTCGCATATCTTGCCTTGAAGGCTGCTCCCACTGTGATACTTCCGTCAAGGGCTTTTTCAAATGTGCTCTCAGCCTGATCTGCCGCATCCTCTGTCCATGCGTCAAAGTCATAGTACATATCCGGTGTTGCTGTGTATGTAAGAACAGTTTTCTCGTCAATCATTTCACCATTCTCCACCTCTGTGCCATCTGGCTTTGTCACCTTTATGTTTCCATGCTCTGTATCTGCTATTGTTACAGAGTAAAGCTTAACTGCATCAACTTTAAACTCCATATTCTTTGTGACGTTTACATCACTTACAAGATATGCTCCTGTCTCAGTTCCATCCTCTGCAAGCACTGGCTGGACTGACATGATATTCTCTGACTCCTCTGAATTTTCAGCGTTCTCTGGTTCATCAATGATTATATCTCTGATTCTCCAGCCCTCAGCAGGTGTAATAACAACACTCGCATCTCCGTTCTCTCTTACCATATTATCAAGAACTACGCCATTGTCATTCTTGAATACCACATTGTCTGGTATCTTTGTAAGGTCTGTTATAGTGTAAGCTGTCTCCGGTGTGCTTTCACCACCTGCAGTCTCTATCAGATTATTATCTCTGTCATAATTTCCCTCTACAGGAATGGCATATCCAACTCTGTCAACAAGCTCTGCACTTACCTCTATGCTGTTTGTAACATCATTTAAAAGTATCTCGTTGGTAAATCCAAAGTCAGTGCCAGACTCTTCCTTGACAACCTTTCCGCCTCTGATGTACTTAACTGTCCATGCCTGGATCATATAATCATCAGAAGGTGTTATGGCAAATCTTACATCCTTGCCAGAACCTATTCTCACTAAGTTATTCTCAGCATTTATTGGCTTAAGTCCGCTTATATCTCCATCCTCGCCGACATAACCTGTACTGATGTCTATATTGTCATATTTCTTAACTTCATCCTCATTCTTGAATATTACATTTACAAGAAGTGATGGTGCGATATATGCATATATCTCTGCATCCTTTGTTATGTCTGTCAGCTTGTATGTGAGTTCATCTGAATCAACATCTGCTCCGTCAACTGTCCAGTGCTCAACTGTGTTGTATTCATCCTTCGGTGCAACTGTTATTGTAAGATCCTTATGTCTCTTGAGCTTAACCTCTCCTGATACGATCTCAAGTTCCTCACCGTCAGAAGATGCAGTGATCTTCGCCGATCCGGTTCCTGTTGTACCTACCTTAACTGTATACTCTGGAATCTCCACAAACTTAACATATACTGCCACATCTGTGTAGATAGTCTTCACCTCATAGGTAGTCTGCTCCAGTTCAGTGCCTTCTATAGCCTGTGTACACTCAGGATCAAGATACCAGCCCTCGATCATCTGGCCATCTGCAGGAGCTGCCGTAAATACTGCATCTCCGCCGGATACCTGGCTATCGCCACTTGTGATCTCAGCCTTCTCGTCCAGTCCATATACCGCTGTCACAGCTCCAAGAGCAGCATCATTTGCCTCAAAGGTTATAACTGACTTGAGTTCCTGCTTAGCAAAGTGAGCAACAACATCTATGTCAGATGCCACCTTGTCAACCACAAATACGTTGCTGCCAAGCTCCTCTGCTGTGTAATCCTTTGTTCCCTCTGCTGTCTTTACTGTAAATCCTGTACATTCCATGTACTGGTCGGCATCAGCTGTGAACTTAAGCTCTCTGTCTCCTCTGATCTGTGCAGAATTACCTTCAAGCACTTCATCTGCTGTCATGTTCTCTGCCTTTATCTGTCCACCCTCATCTGATGACCATGTTATCTTATACACAGGTCTGTCAAACACAGCCCTCACATCAACTCTCGTATCCTTTGGCACTTTGTATGCAAATATCTTCTCTGCCACGCCCTGACTGATTCCATTTACAAGCCAGTCTGCAACTTCGTATCCTTCTGCAGCTGCCGCTGTGAATTCCACATATGAAGCAGCACCTATCATATCTCCTGATTCGAGCACCAGCTTTGTAGATGTGATCATGGCGCTCACCTCACCTGTTCCCTCTGTCTCAGGACCAAATGTGAGTACATCACCAACCAGCTCAAGACCAGCCATAACTGTCACATCAGATGAATCTCCGTCAACCGTGATCTTAAGGGTATCATTTACTTTCTTGTCTGAATATAACTTTATATTCTCTGTCTCGCTTGTCAGCTTATGTCCATTTATGATCCATTCTTTTACATTGTATCCATCATCAGGCACAACCTTGAATGTGATGACAGAATCTCTGTATATGTCTGTGATCTGCGCAGATTTGCTCTCCGTCGCATCACTTATGGTATCTCCTATCTGTATGTATGAAGGGAGATTTTTTCTTGACACATCTGCACTTATAGAGCCGTGTGTCTTTCCTGACGACTCTCCGGCAGAAGCCTTCTCTATCACTTTCAGAGAATACTCAGCCTTCACGGATGGTGTGATCTTTCTGTATGTGGCATTTACTGTCACATCCCCTGTAAACCCATCTGCCGGAGCACTCCACGTAAATGTGTATCTCTCTGTTCCGGACTCAGCATCCGCAGTCTCAGTCAGCTTTCCTTCTCCGCTGTCCTCCGCAAGACTGAATACATCCTCTCCTGCATAATTTACCTTTATGTCAGCTATCTCATAACTTCTCTTCACCGCAAATGAGAATTTCAGATCATCCTTACTTGCATATGCGATATATCCGCCATTTGCCAGATCAGAATCTCCTGACTTTGCAGTCATCTCTGTGTCATTTCCTGATGTCCACGACACAACCGGCTGTTTGTAGAAGTATACGACAACCTTTGTATCCTTGCCGAGATATTCTAGTTCATACCTCTGGGCGCCAGCACCTTCTGCCTCAGCATCAACCTTCTCGCCATTTACCTCCCAGTATGCTACCTCGTAGCCTTCATTTGGAGTTGCTGTAAATACTATGTCACTTCCCTGAAGCTGCTTGTCACCGGATACAAGTGCGTCTGTACTTCCGGTAGCCACAGCATCTACCACACCGGCTGCATCATCATCCGCACCATATGTCACCTTGTATCTGTTCGGCGCAGTGTACTTAACTGTATAATCGAGGTCTGAAGCTATATCATACACTGTCATCGTCCTGAGATCCGCTGATATAGTTCCAAGTTCCTGTCCATCTGCTGCTGACCATCCGTCGAGAAGTAGTCCTGACGGAACGGTAACCTGGATGGTCACATTGTCGCCTCGGCTGACTTCATATATACCATCTTCACCGCTCTCTATAGTCACTGTGCCGTCAACTCGCTGAGCCTTGACTGTGACATCCACACCTGTTGTCACTGTAGTCTTTCCATCGCTTCCAACAGTTACAGGCGAGACTGATATTTTGAAATTCTGTGCCTCTGCAAAATATGCCGTGATAAGTGTATCCTCGCTGATCTCCTCTGCATCATATGTGAGAGATGTGTTATTTGTCACTCCATCTTCCGCGAGAACGGTCTCTGGAACTCCATCTTCTCCCGTAACAGTCCAATGATCCAGAACATATCCTGCTGCCGGAACCGCAGTGAGTCTTACCTTCTGTTCTATATGAATGTTTGCACCTGAACCAAACGATTTTCCAATTGTTCCATCCGTCACATAGTTTGCTTTGAGTGTTCCGTGAGCCTTATTGTCCGGCTTGTATGTCAGCTTGTGATATACAGGCTCAAAGTTTACTGCTACATTCATGTTTGCTTTCAGCTTAGCCATCTGGATCTGGTCATCGCTGCACGCCTTGCCACCGGATGTTCCACACTGTGGATCCGTAACTGTCTTTCCATTTAGTGACCAGCTCTTAACCTTATATCCCTTATGAGGAGTAGCAGCTAAAGTGATCGTTGAGTTCTCAGGGAGTCTTGTTCCACTGTCAACTGTGAGTCCGTCACTGTTTTCATTTCCAGGCTGCTGGTACTTGATTGAAACTGTACCATGTGTATTTGCCGGCCTGGCAGTAACTGTGTACACGTTTCCTGTCAGTGTGTATGATGCTTTAACCAGGTTTATTATATAGTTCTTCTCAAGTTCATTCATAACCTGTGAATGCTGATCGTCCACCTTGACGTATGCAACATCTATATCATATATACCCGGCAGCAGCCCACTTACTCCATATGATCTGAGCTCGTAATCCCTGTCTCTCTGAGGCATTATGTCGGTATCCCATGCCTTGAGACCTGTTATCACCGCATCCTCGCACTCTCTTACAGAATCATTTACACTTTTCTCTGTATCCTGGGCAGCTATCTCAAGCTGTGCCCTTCCAACATTTATATTCTTCTGAGTCTTGTCTCCGCCATTTGATGCCGTTATCTGGAACATTCCAATAGACTTCGGTATAAACACGCCGTTTGCAAGTTCGTATTTGTCTGTGTCCTCAAATTCTCCTGTCTTATTATTCTTTATCTTAACTGTGTATTCTGAATCGTCCGTGATATCCTGAAGCTTTCCTGTATTGTCGTATGACACTCTCTCCAGAGACATCTTCACCGAATCTCCGTATCTTACATTATCCTGCATGGTCAGATTCATGTTCGTCTTTCCCTCAAATGAGGTATATATAGACATCGAGTCAGATATACTGTCGTTGTACTGTTTATTTCCTGCAAAGTATACATATACGTTGTATATTCCCTGTCCGGATGGCTCCCACTGTGCAGTATAGCAGCCATTTGCTCTGTCGTACTTACCAGCTATGCGCTTGATCTCAGGCCCTGTAATGACAAATTCCACATCTCCCTGTACGTCCTCACCTGACAGTGATTTCGGCTGACAGCTGAGTGTGATCTTGTCTCCTGTATATGTGACCTCTGCCCCTGTGGTCTCAGATCTCACCGTCTTGGTCTGATATACTGATTTGAGATCAGTCTGGACCACCTTGACAGTATCTGACACATTAAGAGTCTTCTTTGAAGTCATCGTAAAACTTCCGCTTTCACTATCTGCCACATAATAGTACACCGTACTGTCTTCACTTCCCGATGTGTTTCCGAGAAGATAGAAGTTCTTGCTGCCATCCTCTGATACCCATTTTGCGAGTATCCTGTCATATGTAACATCATCAGATGCATATGACACCTTTTCACCTGCATAGTCAGCCGCATTTACGCTGGTCAGCTTGTAAGTATTGCCATCAATATCTGCGATGAAATCTGATTCACTCACACCATATGCCGCGCCGCCCACATCAGATGCTTTAAATGTCTGTGATTCATCCACGTAACCATCGCTGTCCTTTTTGACGCTTACGCTGCATGGATAGTAATTCTCGTCACTATCTTTCCACATATAGTTTGTTCCGTCGCTGACAAGAATATATTCCATGACTCCGGATGTGACTGTTATAAGATTTCTCTCCTTAGTCACGTTCTCCACCTTTGTAGTCTCTGAGCCCGATGCCCTGACTACGCTGCCATCCGACAGATCTTTATTCTGGGTATCGTTATGCGCCAGAAGCATGACCTTGCTGTCCGCCTTATTTACAGTGAGTGTCGCAGTCTTGGTGTAGAGTGTGATGTCGTTGTAATAAACTCTGCATCGATATTCGTTTCCATCCATTTCATCACTTACATCAGTAAGTCTGAGCGTAGGATTGCTGCCTCCTGTCGATACGCTTCTCCATCCATTATCTGTATTAACCTGCCAGTTGTATCCAACGCTCTGGTTTACTCCATCCCCATCATAATAAACCGCATTTGCCGCAAATTCTGCATTTCCACCGGCAAACGTATTTGTATCATCAGGGTTCTTTGTTATATGGAAGTTAGAACTGTCCTGAAGTGTCGTCGCGGTCGCCGGACGGCTGAACAGACTCTTTGAACCATTTGCCTGAAGAGCTCTCACCGCAAATGTGTAAGTCCTGTTGGAATATAGTCCCTTCACTTCATAGTCAGTAACTGTATATGGCACAACTGCCTTGCTGTTGTAATTACCTCCTGCATCAACGATACAGACCTCATAGTAATCTGCATCATTGGACGGTGACCACTCAAGACTGACACTGTTTCTCGTTGTGTCGACAACAGAAAGTCCCATCGGCATACGCGCCGGACGAACAACATTCTTAACATCATAGCCAATGACGAACACTGAATCACTGTCGCTGTTCAGCTTTGCAGTGTTCACCCGCAGCTGCCAGTCAAATGAGAAGCCTGTGCAGTCTGCCGGAACATTGTCCACCGTTCCACTGTATGTAACACCATTCGAGCTTACACGGGTGTAACCAAGACCCGCATGCTGGCTTGATGTCACACCGACAATGACCTTATTACCGAGTCCTCCGCCTCCAGCACCAAGCTTTTCGTTCGCCTCAAGGAACACTTCAGTCGAATACTCGTTCTCATCAGTCACAGATATCGTCTGAGTCTGATCTGCACCAGAGCTGGCATTTACAGAAGAATAATTGTTATTTCCACCTGACTGATAGGTGTACTTTAATTTACCTCCAAGAGTCTGGTATGTAGCAGGGTCTCCCGCTGTGTTATTCAGAATATTATTATATATCTCGTTGAGACCCTTGCTCCTTCTTGCAACCTTGTCGTAATCTGCCACATCTATGATTGAAGTTGAAGGTCCGAGACATACCGGCATAACCACCGGCTCCCATTTTCTCGCAATCGGATCATATATGGAGTATTCGTAATACATATATTTCAAACAGTACAGAACAACCTGATCAGAACCTCCACCTGCGGCATTATATGTTATCTCATATTCCGTTGTCTTTGTATTTGCATATTCAAAGCTTGCTCCATACGAAAGTTCAACCTCTACCTCACCTGCTCCGATGAGCTGGATCTCCGACGACACATACGCGCCAACTGATATTGACAGGTTAGTTGATACCGTGTTCGATGAACCTTTGCTTGTTGAATATGATGTTCCACCGTTATTTACATATTCATATACTTCCTGAACATCATCAAAATACGGACTTGCCTGAAGGATTGCATAGACCTCTGGATTTGTGTATACCGGATACTCTCCCTCGTACTTTAACCGCACACTGTCATTATCAATATCCGGAAGACACAGTGAAACAAATGTTCCATACATATCCTGTCTGCTGTTCGACTGGCATACTACACCCTCCTGACTGCTGTATGGGCTGCCGCCATCCATAGAAAATGTCGCTATGTCCAGCCAGTAATAATCATCTTTATCATTGAGTTTCTTCTCTCTGTGCACTCCCACAACGCACACAAAACTCTGTCTGTAATTGTTCCCCTTGGCATCCTTATCGACACAGCCAACCCTGACATCGCCGATCCACACCTGATCTTTTTTCTTCTTGTCGTTGCCCTGATTGCGCTGGTCGGTACATATACTCATGCTTCCTATCTCCGAACCTGTTATTCCGCCATCTTCCAGTGAGAAAGCATATACCTCTGCGCCAAAAAGCACACTGTCATTTTCATTATTGCCGTTCATGCCCTTAAGGTCTGCACACGCAAGCGCCAGAGGTGCATTCACAGGTCTGTAATATTCGTTACTTTTAACCTCGTGATATTTCACGATTTCTTTACTCTTAGTCCCCAGGCTTCTCGTATGATAATCTGACAACACATAATTATCCGTCAGACTATCGTAGTATACGTATCTGTATGCAGCCTGCGTGGCTTCATATTCCCTCTGCACATATTGAGAATTGCTCGAATAATATCCACCAACTATAAGTCCTGTGACCATGGCTCCTGATCCAGGATACTTAAACCGGCCAAATGCACAATTTGCAGCATACATTCCATAGTTCTGTTTTCTGCCATCTGTGTCTCCAAGTGACACTTCATTCAGACCTTCTATAGGGACAAGTCCGCCGTCTTTATATGTATAGACGGTCATATGACCTGCCTTTGCCATGTTGTAATTCAGAACTGATCCAGATACGGCAACCGCGGCCTCATCCCGGCCATCCTGCTCCAGATCACCGCCGGCCAGAGTTACCACAGGAGCTCTTCCTATTCCATAATCACACCACGATCCATCCGTTCCACTTTCATAATTAGATGCAAGCCCGCCCGGTATGCTTATATTATTTCCCTTTGTGAACCTGCCGTTTCCCTTGCCATAATATACATCGACTATGGCATAGCGTATGTTCTGATCGTTTATATTTCTATCCTCGTAAGTTCCACAGTATACGAGAAGATCTTCAAAGCCATCTCCATTCAGATCGGCCTTTTCGATCTCAAACATCGCATCCAGCTCCTGCTGGTATCTTCTGATAAAATACAAAAGTCCATCGCCATATGTAGAATTCTTGTTTAAAGTAGGGGTAAGCGTAGCAATTGAAGATCTTGTACCATCAGCTGCTATCTTGAAAATACTCACATCTATCTTTCCGCGGTACTCCTTGCCGTCTATGACAGTTTTAATACTTTTCCATCCAGCTGGACTGAATACTTTATCTCCATGTACTCTTAGCTCCGCAACGTAGTTGGTTTTTCCGTCGCCTCCATCAAATGCAACGCTTGTCGCATACAGGCCGTTAAAACCATTACTGTCCTTTTTTAGAACATTTCCCATGTTGCTACTTATGTTACTGTCTCCCGATCCGCCGTGTTCCACTTTCACATTATCTTTGCCAAGATCATAGAAACCATACGCTCCGTACAGATTGCCAAGGCTGCTGTTTACCTTTGTAGTCCTGTCCTTGAAATCTCCAATCCTGTCAAATCCGTCTCGCACAGTGTACTTGTTTCTGTAATTGCCGTTTGCCGCAACGTATACCTCATTCACCTCTGCAAATGTAGATATATTATCCTTGTCATACGGCACCGCAGCTTTGCTTTTGTCTATATCGGTGCTGAGGCCCAGAGCTTTGTATGTACTTTCGTCAATCTCCGTCTCGACCACCGTCTTGCCTGTTTTCTTCGAGCTGTCCGCCGCGTATGCTTTTTGTCCGGGAATAAATCCGGACAGCATAGATAGCACCATACTGGCCGTCAGCGCCCAGCTTATCGCCCTCTTTCTCATAATTTCTTCCTCCCTTTCACTAAAAAAACCAGCCATGAACACCAGCCGTTTTAAGCTGCCACATTCTGGTATCAATAATATATTTACAATTATAATTGCTGTGTTTTTCCATGTACACTAACCAAAAGGCTAGTAACAGGAGGTAAAAACAACTTTTTTGCAAAAAAATCCACAGAACGTACCGTCTATACTGTACGCCCTGTGGATCGTAATAAACATCTAAACTATTCTGTTACATGCCATATATGAAAGGATCATTCCACCGACTTAAGCGATTCCGCCATATTTATCTTATCAAGCTTGACTGACATGACTCTGTTGACAAGGAAATTGAACACAAATGTCAGAACGATACTGTACACATAGCTCATCGGCGCTATATATGTATCAAATGCGACCATATCCACCTTGATCTGTCCTATGACAAATGCATGCAAAAACACTCCAAGCACAAGTCCCACAGCGATCCCGAATGTCGTCAGGACTCTGTTCTCCCTGAACACATAATCTGAAGTCTCGTTTTTGAAAAATCCCAGAACCTTTATGGTTGCTATCTCCCTGATTCGCTCTGTGATATTGATATTTGTCAGGTTGTAGAGAACGATAAATGCAAGCGCACCAGCCGAGAGTATGACTACAATTACTATATAATTCAGACTCTCCATCATCTTAGATATCCTGTTCTTCATATCCTTGTTGATAGTCACTGACGCTGTTGCTGCATCACCCATAAGATCAGCAGATATCTCGTGCGAATCTGCGCCTTCCTCAAGATTGAAGTACACCGATTTGTACTGAGGTGCTTCCCCCATCTGATCCTCATATGTTTCAGGTGATATATACACATAGTTGTATACATGATTCCTGAATATGCCTGATACGGAAACTCTTATCTCTTTCATCTCGCTGTCTCTGACCGTTATTACATCGCCCGTTTTGATGTCGTACTGTTCTGCCAGCGCAGTATTGATCACAGCTTCCCCTTTGCCCGGATATTCTATCTTCGCACCATCTTTATCCGCCAACTTCATATACCTGTCAACGTGCTCAGGTTCTTCCATGATGACCATGTTCACGGACTTTACGCCACCATCATGAACCAGATCCCAGGTAGATTCACTGACGAGATCATAGCAGGAGGTATCCTCCTCCAGCCGGTCTTTCAGACTACTGAAGCGCTCATCTTCTCTATCACCCGCAATCGGTGTATTCAGCGTTATCACTCCATCTCCGACCTGTATCTCCCCATATTGATTGTCCGCAAATCCGCTTATGGAATCATTTATTCCAAAGCCTGTGAGCAGCAGCGCAGTACAGCCGCTTATTCCTATTATCATCATAAAAAAACGCTTTTTATATCTGAATACATTTCTGACACTTACCTTTCTCAGAAATTTCAGTCTCTTCCATATAAATGGGATATGCTCAAGGAACACCCTCTTGCCCGGCTTCGGAGCCTTAGGCCTCATAAGACTTGCCGCAGTCTCAGAAAGCTCGTATCTACAGGAAAACCAGGTTGTACCTACAGTGCACAAAAGGGATGCTGCCAGCACGCCAATAACCAGCGTCCAGTCTGTGGTTCTCTCAAGCGGCACATGTATATACATCATATGATATGCATACCAGATAACCTCCGGAAATACATATGTACCTATAAGATATCCACCTGCACATCCTACTACAGCTGCAGTTCCCGAATAGATCATATATTTTCCCATGATAGCCGCCTTGCCATAGCCGAGAGCCTTCAACATGCCTATCATAGAGCGCTGTTCCTCAACCATTCTGTTCATGGTAGTCATACACACGAGCACGGCAACCAATATGAAGAATACCGGAAATACCTTTGCAACTCCATTCACTATGTCTGAATCGCTCTCAAAGCAGACATATCCGATATTCGTCTCCCTGCCGAGTATGTAATAATTCACACCATCTGCATCATCCAGCGTTATGTCCTTCACCATATCCTCCGTCATACCCTTTGCCATGAGGATATCCTTATATCTGTCCAGTACACTGGTCTTACATATTGACTCCCATTCGTCCTTCCTGTCGTCTATATAGTCTTCATACTCATCGGCATACATATCAAACTTTCTGTCAAATTTCACATATACATCGGTGTAGCATTCGCTGTCAAATGCTTCAGGGCTGACATATACAAAGCCCGCGATCTTACCATTTCCAAGGGTTGTGGTGCCTCTTTCAAAATTAATATAAAGAGGGGAGTTGACAGTTCCGACAACGGTGAATTTCTTCACCTTAAGGATATCCTGTGTACTGCTGTCCTCACCTTCTGCTGCATCGTCATCTGCCACCTCTATGACATCACCTATCTTTATACTGTCCATCTTGGCATCTACAACACATTCATCTTCCTTTTCCGGCATGCGTCCGTCCACAAGACTCAGTTTATTGATGTTTTCCGGAACTGACATAGTCTTCAACACCCTGTCATTTTCACCCTGGTTCTTGTATAGGACGTCCAGACTATAACCGCCCTCAGCGTACAGCACATCCTTCTCCCCGGCAAATGAATCCACGTCATCATCCGTATATCCAAGAGTTGACAGAAGATGCAGATCATAGAAATTTCCCTTGTCAAGGAAATTCGATATGGTATTCATCATGTCCGGCTTCGTCATCTTGAGACCCGAGAAGAATCCCACGCCCAGGGCTATGATCGCCATGATGGCTGCAAATCTTCCAAATGTATTTTTTATCTCACGAAATGTCGTGCGTCTCATCATTGATTTCATAGGCCACCTACCATTCCAGATCTTCAACGTTCCTGATGTTATCATTCATAACCACTTTCTCCACAGTTCCGCTCTTAACCGTGATGACTCTGTCCGCCATGGCTGTGAGTGCCTGGTTGTGCGTTATGACTATAACTGTCGTTCCCGTATTTCTGCATGTATCCTGAAGGAGCTTCAACACAGCCTTGCCTGTGTTGTAATCCAGAGCTCCGGTCGGCTCATCACAGAGCAGAAGCTTTGGATTCTTTGCAAGCGCCCTTGCTATGGCAACTCTCTGCTGCTCACCACCTGAGAGCTGTGCCGGGAAGTTCGCCATACGATCCTCAAGTCCCACCTGCTTCAGAACCGTTGCAGCATCCAGCGGTTCCTTACAGATCTGTGCCGCCAGCTCCACGTTCTCAAGTGCTGTAAGGTTCTGTACCAGATTGTAGAACTGGAACACGAATCCCACATCATACCTTCTGTATGCCGTGAGCTGTCTCTTATTCAGAGTTGATATCTCTCTGCCATCCAGCTTCACGCTGCCGCTTGTCAGAGTATCCATACCGCCAAGGATATTCAAGATAGTAGTCTTGCCCGCACCGGAGGCTCCGACTATGACACAGAACTCTCCCTTTTCTATCTCAAAATCCACATCACGGAGAGCATTGATCTCCACCTCTCCTGTCTTGTATACCTTCTTAACATCTTTAAATTCTACGTAGCTCATCCTGCACCATCCTTTCTATATAGATATATTACTGTTTTCGCTTTCCACACATACGCTTTTCCCCGAAAAAGCTATGCCTATCTTCAATATCTTTTTGATTCCATCCCTTGCCATCTGAACATCATATCTTCTGTCACTAATCTGATACAGAGCTTCATCGGCCAATTTGTCAAGCGCATCTTTTCCCAGATTCTTCTTCCACTTAAGTTCCATTATTATACCTGGATATCTTTCACCCCTTGGGAACATGCATATGTCATATCTTCCATCACCTGACTCCCGGTTGGATTTGATCTTATACTGATTATCCATCATAGCTATAAGCCCAAGAACTAATCCGTGATAGAATCCTTCCGCCCCAGCATCATAAAAGCTTATTGCCTCATCCATATACTCGCCTATTGCATGCTCCAATTTTACGAAATCATTGGCATACAGACTTTCAGCTATTTTATTAGCAGTTGTCCGGGTGATTGCACCGACCTGCAGCAAATGTGACAAAATTTCGCTTTTATAGACCGCCGCTATCTCTTTATTCGGAATAGAAACCTCACATAGATATGAGCCGTCTGCCTGGAGTTCTTTTTGAGGAGTTTTCAAGTATCCTGCCACCAGCAACAAACTGTAGATATTTGCCGGATCCTCTGCCAGTGATCTGTATACAACATTCTGATCAATTTTCGCAATGACCCTTTTCCCCTGTAATAATGAATATAAACTTTCAGAAATATCATCTGTGGCGTTTTTCAAAACATCGTCAAGTATTTCATTTTTTCCAGTATTTACCCAATACGCCTGAGGTTTACAGTCTCTGGAAATATAATTAATAACCGACCAAGGATTATATATTTCTTCGTTTCCAAACAAATATCCATCATACCATTCCGCGAGTTCTGCTTTCTTTTCAGGCACACCATAATACCCAAGCATAGTTTCTACTTCTTCACTGGTAAATCCAAAATACCTGTCATACTCATCATCCATAACAGAATTGACAGTAAGATTGTTAAGTCCACTAAATATGCTTTCCTGCGCAATCCTAAGAATACCTGTCAGAAAGCCAAATGAAAGATTCTTATTATCCTTAAATGCTCCCGAAAAGAAATTTCTCATAAATCCTATAATCTCTTCATAGAAGTCCTTTGCGTACCCCTCCTGTATCGGTGTATCGTATTCATCAATAATGATTACAGGTGCTTTACCATAATAAGCATCCAGCATTTTGGACAATTTATCAAGCGCAGACGTAAGTTCTACCTCATTTGCCGTTCCATCGAGCATTTTCTCAAAGTATTTTTTTTCATAGGCCGATATCTTATCACTGTCTATAATCTCCTGATGCCTTCCATACTCCTCCTGGACAAGCCCTCTTATCTTTCCAATTGTAGCCTCCCATGTATCGAATTTCACATCTTTAAAAGTAAGAAATATAACAGGATATTTTCCCTGATGAGATTGGTATTCTTCACCGCACTTCCAGATTGCTTTATCCTTAAAATATCTGGAGGTGTCATCATCTGATATCTCAAAAAACACTCTTAACATATCCATGTTTAAAGTTTTTCCAAATCTCCTGGGTCTAGTAAATAATGATACCAGCGGTTTTCTGTCTAGAAACTCCTTTATCAGCATAGTTTTATCAACATAATAATACTCCGACTGTGCCCTTACATAATCTGAAATACCAATTGGTAATGATTTCTTTTCACAAGTATCTTTTTTCTTTATGTACCTTCTATTGGAAACTCTGCCATCCTCTGGTCTTACCGCATTATCTGGGATCTGCCATCTTCTTCCACTTTTTATCGCGCCACTTATCTTGCCTTTTTTACACAGATCATTTATGGTCCGTTCTGACAAATTCCACTCCCGCGCTATCTGCTTACAACTTTTCATTTTCACATCTCCAATCATCTGACAACATCCTGGCAAACATCACCTCTATATTCTATATCTCCTTATTACGCATATTATACAATATTATCCGCAATATATCAAAGTGCAATTGATATATTGCGGATGTTTTTATAAATTGCGGATATGTAGCCGTACAAATCCGCAATTTATAAAAAAATCCCCCATACCTGCCTTTCGCAGATACGGGGGACTTTCATCTCATATCACTACTTATGCTTTTTTGACTTTGGTGTAGCTGGTTCTTCAGCTGCTGCAGCGTTATGATTTGCTGTCGCATATACCTTCTGAACTACTTTCTTTTTCTTCAATGGATGCTTTGGGTTTTTATCCATTTTGAACACTTCCTTTCTGTTTTCCTAAAATGTTATATAACAGAAATCTGCAGTGCATATGTCAAACGGTCATGTGCACCACCGGTTGTGCTATCCTTTTCTTATCTTTGACTATGTTATAGTCCTCTTTATTAGCAATGTCAAGTATTGAGTGCTAATTATTTTGTGAAGAATTTGTGAAGCCCTTATTTTATGGGCTTCACAGGGATTTTTCACTTGCTTTCGCACTCAATTTTCTTGGTTTGACCACATTTTTACGACAACGACTTATGGTTTATACCACAGCAGGTACAGTTTCTGGCAGGTTCATTTTAGACATCTCATTCTCCATGTGAGACTTCTCTGCAATATGATTGTAGACATTCATTGTGATCTGTGCATCTGAATGGCCCATCACATACTGCATAACTTTGGGATTGACATTATTCTCACCCAGTCTGGTACATCCCGTATGACGAAGGGTATGCGATGAAATAGGAGGCATCAGCTCCGGCTCTCGCTTCTCTTATTCTGCCAGTTTGCTTTCTTTCTTATTATAGGCATTGACAATATTTTTCAGAAAGCTGTTCACTCCCGCCGGCATGATCGGACGTCCATGCTTTGTATTGAAGATGAATCCACTGCGTCCACCAATCTCTACATTACTCTGTTCCACAAACTTCAGAAGTTTTTCCTGCTGTTCCAGTGTCAGCGCTTCTTTCTCTTTTGCCGGAGCCCCATAATCTCCAAGAGTTCCTGTTACCGGATTCTTACGGATAATCCCATCTTCCACTGCCAGTTCAAAACTTGGATTCAATAAACCATAAAGACCTTTGATCGCGCTGTGTGCCAGTCCTTCATCTAACAATGCGGAAAAGAACGTCCTTACGTGAGATGTCTTAAAATCCACAACACGAATGTTTCCCGAAGTATTTCGTATCCGATAGTCCCACATACGGATATAATTCTTTTTCGTTCTTTCCTTGATATTCTTTGTTGCCATGTATCGCTCAAACAACGTATTTACAGTCAGCTTCTTGACTTATGCGTCTGTAATAAGCAGATCATCCATATCCTTATTGATCTTCTTTTCCATTTCTCGCAGACTCGCCAGATCAGCTGCATAAACCGAATTACGCTTTCCGGTAATTTCATCCTTGTAGCGATACTCATAACGTCCATCCGGACGCTGGTATTCAACTGTTTTTAAATTTCTGCCTCTATTATCTTTTCTGGCTGGATGAATTTAATCCATCTGCCCTGCATCTGTTTCTTTCTCGGAAATTTCCCGGTGAAAAATGCAATGAAGTAGCAGACACTTCCGTTTACTACCATGACAATGATAACTGGCCGGCTCATGCACCTGTCTGTATGTGGTTTGATTATGGGGTTCTGAATGATTTTCTGAAAGAATGGGTAGTTCGGATGGATGAGCTGAAATCCGGTAAGATTACCAGAGATGAATATTTTGAATGGAAACTCAACTGGCCTTATACCTGTGATGGATGCGGAGAGTTTGAACCTAAGAAACAATGGCGCTCTGCAAAATCAGAACTCAGTGAAACTTAGCAAAACTTAAATTCACTGCTTTTTTTCTCTTTAGTAAAAGAAAAAGCACTGTGAAACCAATAATCCAACGGTTTTCAGTGCTTTTTTCATGTTTTTCCTATTAAATTTTCCTCAGACACCTATATGAGTGAAACTTAGCGAAACTTAAATTACGCCCAAGATGGAATATACTTATTTGTTTGTACTTGATTTTTTAATCTGATCATCTATGCAACCTATTTCCATGAAGTATAAATTAATTGCCTTTTATCAAATGCTTCCTCTCCACCTTCCATAATATCTACAATTTGCTTATGTGTAGATTTCAGGTCAATATTCCCTTGTGATATGTCAATCGTTGTATCTTGATATTCAACGACAAAAATTCTTTCAGCATCACCCAGCACAGGAATGTTAGCATTATGCGTAGCAAAAATAAATTGTATATCTTGTTTCTTTTTCGCAATTGCTGTAATTACTTCATCGTAAATAATTTTATTATCCAAATCATCTTCTGGCTGATCTATAAGAATAATATCATTATCAGACTGCATGAGTATAAACAATATAAGAGCTGACGCACGCTGCCCTATTGAATGGTGTCGTAATAATTTGTCATGATAATATATTTCAACATTATTGGAAACCTGATTCTTCAGAAGATCCGCATACTGATCTTGCAATTTTTTATCAAGCTTTGTATATTCTGAGGATGAAATAATTTCCTTGATTTTCATACCATCACATAATATCCAGTCTTCTATAAGCTCCACATAATCTCTAAACGTGTCACATAAGGATTGATATTTTATTTCAGAAATACCTGAGCCCCTAAAATCAGTCTTCATCTGTGATTTAAAATTATCTCTGTCACCTTTAAAATCAATAGTGATTTTTAATTCATTTTGTGATTCATTAATTTTCTGAATTTCAAGTTTATATGCATTGAATTGTTCTAACAATATATCATTTCTTTCACGCATTGCTTTCTTGAATGCACTTTCTATTTGTTTTTTGGATTTAGCCCGTTCATCTAGTTGCTTTAAATTCTCTTTACATTTTTCCAGTTCTTCTGTCATTTTGACAAATCCATCAATATCTAACGTATCATCTTTGATTTCTCTTTTTATTTCAGCAAATTCATCAGATAATCCATCTATTTTTTTCGATAACATTTCCACTACATCTGCAAATTCTAACGATGTACTTTCTATCTGCGTGACGGCCTCTCCAATTTTTAAAATTTCATTTCCAATTGCACTTAAAATATCACTTGCCTTCTTTATAATATCAGAATTATAAATACTTTCCACGCCCTGCAGGCTTAAAGTCACATCTTTATTATTATCATAACACTTTTTTAATTCTCGTACTGCCGAATCAATTCGTCCTTTTACAGAATCTAACTTTGCTTTATCTGTTGTGTATCCAGTTTGTTTTTTTAATTTTTCTGCAACGCCTTTTTCCTTGTAAATAGACATTTTATGCTCGACTTCAGATTTTTTAATTTTGCATTCCTCAATCTGCTCTGGAATTTTATTCGCATCTAATAATTGAGAAACCGATGTTGTCAACTCCTTCACACAAGATGTTATTTCTGCACTTTTCCCTATTTTTCCACCAACCAATTTCTCAAGAAGACCATTTTCATGATCAGCACTATTTGATAGATCTTTTTGCCCAAAATATTGAATTCCATCAAACAAGCTTGACGGTTGTATATTTAAGTCAAGTCCATTTTCATCTATAACATTACTCTGTTCTCCGTATATACGACTAACAATATAATGTTTGCCATGTTTATCAACAACAGATAATGTTGCTTTTCCTCCTGAGCCAAAAATATTTTTTATCAGTGATTCTTTATATTCTTTATCTGTTTGCAACGGTAAATCAAATATATAACGAATTGCTTCAAGCACAGACGACTTTCCACTTCCGCGAATTCCAATTAACGAATTAAGCTCTGATGAAAATCTAATAGTCTGTCCATCAAATTTTCCGCCTTGAAAACTTATAGATTCAATATACCCATGTCTTCTTTCCGGTAATGATTCAGCAACTCTACTTTTATAGTCCTGTAATGCAAATTTAATCGCCGCATATGAATATTCTCCGATTTTTAAATATGTTTGTTTATCGCCTTTTCCAATATCTTTCAATGATTTAGGATCCGATCCCTCTATAAGAGCTGGAATATATCCAAAACAACGATTAAATTTATTTATATTATCCCTTGTCCTCGATTTTTGTATTCCTAAAACTCGCTTTCTAAACGGAGCAAGCCCTGAGAGCGATTCTAAAAGACCGCCTCCACATTCGTTAAACAAACCACTGCCTTGATCAACATGGGCAAATATTACAAAATAATCTTTTCCATACTCCTCCAGTTTTTCCAATGTGCTTTTTAAATCGTAACAACATTTTGTATTTCTATTTTCAGGATTAGATATTGTTGCAAATGCGGCTGTTAAAAATGTTTGAATGTGATTATTACCATTTTCTAACCATTCATCAGGATTAAAAACTATAAGAGTATGTATACCATTAGCTCCCTCTTTAACAGTCAATTCCACACCAGGTAATATAAATATTTTTTCTTTGCTTGCTGCCCTTTTTAAGGCTTTATATTCATCTTTGTCAAATTTATTATGATTGGTAATAACTCCAACAGAAATATTAGCTTGTTTCAATGCCGAAATATATGATTTCACAAAATCATTTGGTTCACCACTATATGAAAATTCTTTATCTTTTTGTGTATGCAGATGAAAATCTGCCCTTAAAAATTCAAGTCCTGATTCAAACATTTTATCCCTCCTTATATTACTCTACCCCTAATGCCTTAAACACTGCATCTTCCGCACTCTGATACGGAATCAGCTGAAATGCACTCATCAGATCAGCTGGAACACTTGCGAAATCAACAAATGAGGTACTCGGAATCAGCACCTTCTTTGCACCGCTATCCAGGCACACTTGAAGCGTGTTTGCAAGTTCATCCACCTTTATCATTGTGCCACTAATTGTTATATCTCCCAACACTGCCAAGTTGCTGACAACAGGCTTTCCAAGGGCAATCGAACAAAGTGCAATCAATGTTGGAAGTGCCAATTTGTCTGTCATGCCGATACCCTGCAAATCCTGATAATTGATGATGTAGTCTTTGGTCGATGTGCTGATAGAGCCACTGATCCGATTGCCGTTGGCTTTCAGATAATTAAATGCCGTGTTCACAGCTTCCTTGCATTTAGAATCGCTACCTAAGCCAGTCCGTTCAATTTTGCCATTGCCTGGAAGCATCTGGCTTTCCAAACGAAATACACCAATCATGCCACTTTTTCCTCTGGATACGGTATAAACCTGTCCCGGATTACACATTCCATCCGGTATCAGCTTACCGCCACCCTGTTCTGGTACGGAAACATAATGTTCTGACATATCTTCTAGATCTATATAAGAAAAATTTACATCATAAAATTCCATACCGCCCAGCTTCTTCAATTGCTCCTTGACACGGCGACGCATTTCCAATGCAATCTGAATAATTTCTTCCAGTTCTTCTTTGGTAAACTCACCATTTGGATACATCAACTTCAGATAACCGTCTATCATACGACGAACCGCAATTGTATCACGCTGATTCAGATTTCTCCCCAAGCGAAAGTAGTGATCAAGTGCATCTCCATACTGCTCCTTGCGAAGCTCTCGGATGAACTCTGCCAAATAGTCACTGATAAAACCGTAATCATCTGTAAAATGTTCCGGTCTGAACTTCGGTATCTCCCATCCTGGAAGATAACAGTGCATACGATCAAGAAATGCTGTATCTGTTCCCATTTCCTGCGGGAAAGGTGCAAACAGACTGGATGTTTTCAACAGCACGTCCACACTCTGATTGATATTTCCCACAAATACCATGGACGCAGTAGCAGCTTTTTCTTCTTTGCCACGGGCAAAAGAGCCGGATGCCATGTAATCCTTCATAATCTGAATGCCATCTTTATCTTTAAACTTGATACCTGCCACTTCATCAAAGGCTACACAGTCCCATAAGCCGACCAGTCCGACCGTTTTGCGTCCCATATTGTAAAACAGGTTTGCAACCGTCGTCTGTCCACCGGAAATCAAAATACTGTTTGGTGAAATCTCTTTGTAAAGATGAGATTTACCGGTGCTTCTCGGTCCAAGCTCACAAAGATTAAAGTTATTCTCAACTAATGGAAGCATACGGGTCAAGAGCAACCATTTCTCACGGTATGTAAATTCATCCGGCTCCATACCGATAGAACGGAGAAGAATATCCAGCCATTCATCTTTAGTAAATGCTTTTCGTCCCTGCTTCAGCTCATCAATATCAATGTGCGGCATCTGGATCGGTGTCAGCTTACGGATACTGATTGGTGAAATATCTTTCTGCTTTTTCTGTTTGGAACGAAGTAGATTTCCATCAATGTCCTCAATACCAAAATTATTGTCGCCTTCAACCTCATAATCCAGCTGAACAATACACCAGATACCGCCACAGAGCAGGCGATCAAATTTTTCCGGATATTCATCGGCAATCGGTACATTACCAACGCCCAAATTAGAAAACTCTGCAAAAAAGCAATCCTTTTTCATATCCAGTCGAACAGTCACCATATCAATGATCGTGTGGCTACCTTTTTTACGCAACTGAGACAGAATCTTCTGTGATTCATCCGGGCGTACAAAGTTGTCAGCAAGAATACGCTTCACGTTCTGTACACCTTTCTCTATAACAGTCTCATCATCTGAACTGCAATACTGTCCCAACAAGAACTCAAGAACATACACTGGGACATTCGCCCCTTCTTTAATTTTCTTTGTCAGGTCTTTCCGAACAATCTTACCGTCAAAGTTCTGACGGAGCTTGTTCTTTATTTCTTCGCGGGTACTTTCACCCTCTGCAAATTGCTCCATCTTTCTCTCCTCCTGCGGCATTAATTAAAAAAATCAAACTCGTCCACCGCAAAGGCGATGTCAATTTGAAATGGCTCCCGCTGTGGCATCTGTAATCCCTGTTCATCTGCAATTACCAAATAATAAGTAGCTGTATTGCTGTATTTTAGAGATTTTAGATTAAACTGACAACGGAAAGTTCTTTCTGCACCGTTATCGCTGGTCTTATCTGCAATAATCTTCTGAATATCACTAATCTGTTTGCCGTCCTCATCTGTAAAATAAACTTGATAGGTTGCTGCTTCACGATTTGTACTGACCGCATCTTTTTGATAGAAGTTCAACGAAAAAATCATATTGCTGATTTTACGGTTTGCGGACAGTAAATTGACCGTTACCGGCTTGGTATCATATTTCTGCTTATTTCGCCTATATTCCATAGAATCATTGCGGAGATAATGATACTCAATCACCGGAACAACCATTTCCTGTAAACTGATACCACCATGCACAAAATTCATACCACCGCCATTCATCTTGATACGGATACTTTCTCTCGGTGCAAATCCATCAAATTCCGTTTTTCCGCCCAGGAACTTCACAGACAACAGGTAGTTCGGCTGTGCGCCTTTCTGCATGATCGCATAGCGTCTGCCATATTCCACATCCATGCCGTTAAAGCTGGTCTTATCTACCTTGTCATCCTCTGTCAGCGGACTATATGTATAAAGGAATCCATGATCTGCCGTAATTAGAATATTCGTTCCACCAAATTCATTTACAATAATACGCACAAGGTTCTTCAATTCTGAAATCGCCTTGTCACACGCAGCAAAAACAGCAGTATCCGAAGTGTGGCTGGCTTCATCTATGGTATCGTGGTAAATATAGACCACATCCATACCTTTTACCAAAGCACTTCTTTCCGCTCGTTTCATAGCAATGATGTCATTATACTTTAAAGCCACGCTTGCCGAATCTTCTGTTTTCAGAACCTTATCCCTATAAGTACTTGCCGTAGACTGTCCATCTGCCAAAACCGTCAAAATATCGTTCCGAACCTCTACTGTCAGTTCTTTGTGCGGCAACAAAGCTGCCATACCAAACTTTGTAGTAGAAGGGAAGATACTCTGCATACTGCTGATAGAAACCTTACTTTGCGTTTCTCGCTGAAGCTGATCTGCCATCGTAGCTGCCACTTCATAACGCATGGCATCTGAGATAATTACAAATACTTTCGTATCCGAGGTTTGAATACGGGAACGGTAAAAATCCTCCTGTTGCGGTACTCCCAGAACTTTACCATAAGTTGCCAGTTCATCCGCACATACATCTGACCAGTTGTTGCCCAACTCACCTAAGAACCAATGATTATAGAGTCCTTCCACTTTATCAACAACGTGCTTGAATAGATCATCTAGCAGAATATTGGAAGTCTCCAAACTCTTTTGAAAACTAAGATGGAACAAACGGTAATAAGTGTCCATCTGATAGTAACTCTCTGTATATTCTTTCCAAATACTTTTCGCTTCTGCGGTATGGAATCCGGCAGAATGTTCCTTAAAGAAACTTTGCATATTCGCCACTTGTAAGATACCGTCATAAAAATTCTCAAATGGCTCATACCATACGCAAGTTCTCCGTTTTTCAACGGTATTCGTAATGGTATCCACATCAATGATATGGTCACTGATTTCTGTCATTATCTTTGTCAGAATCACTTCATTAATACACGGAAAGCACTCTGTTCCTACCAAGTCCTCTACCGTCAGCTTTTCAAACCGCTGGTGCAGTCGGGCTTCATCTTCAACATACCGTGCCACATCGTATAACTGCTGAATATCCTCGCTGTGAAGCCATTCCGAAATAAAATCATAGCAATATGCCTGATGCGGCATGGAAATGAAGCCATCCAGTCCGGCAAGATATTCCTGCCGCATGGTACGGGTAGCGGCGGTCAACAGCAAATGAATTGCCAGCAGTCCGAGGTCTGGTTCTTCCTCCACAAATCCACAGCCCTGGCGAACCATTGCCCCAAATGCACCGTCAGCATGATATTTTATGAAATCCTGATAAACAGTATTGTTCTTCAAATCCAGTCCGGCACGGAACACACTACGGAGAATCATATTAGGCTGTGCATCTTTCAATCCACAGATTGCCGCCATGACAGCCATGTGTAACTGTGCCGGTGTTTCCGGAACTTTATTCTGTGTACTAACTTTCAAACGACGGTCTTTCGCATTGAAGTAAGCACGATAATTTTTAACCTGTTTCCTCATTGCCGGATTTGATATAAGTCCCATCTCATCCATCCAAATAGAAATCAGATCTGCCCGAAACTCTTCGCTGTAAAGCTCCACATCCATAAGCCAGTTATCATCAGGGCGGTTATAGACACACGGACTGTAAACCAGATAATTTGTAGTCAAATCATCTACTGAAAGCAGTTTTTTTACAGAAAACGCATTATTTCCAGTCAGCGCAATCACCTTTGCATTTTCCAAAACCACTTCATCCAGTTTATCCTCAAATTCCTTATCTTCATCGTACCAGAAAATGATACGACGCTGATAAAACTCAGGAAGAGGTGCAGCAAACCTGCGGTTCAAGTCCTGTATTACTTTGTCTGTATCCATGCTGCATTATCTCCCTTCCATATTTTTTACATAAATAGTGCTTCGTGCCGCACCCTCTTTTCTCAAATAACCGTCCTTAACCATATTCAGCAAGACAGCTCTAGCTCTACGATGTTTTACATCTAAAATCTCTACTGTTTCAGCAGTAGTAATAGAGCCATTTTCCAATACATATTTATAGATTTGTTGTTCCTGTTCACTATCCGGCATTTTCTCTGTCGTATCTGGCACTTCATTGTCACTATCCGGCATTTTTTTCATAGTATCTGGCACTTTTTCTGTTTTATCTGGCACTTCATTGCCACTATCTGGCATTTTATCAATAGTATCCGGCACTTTAATGGCGTTATTGAGGTCATTGAGGTCAACAGTGCCGTCAACCTGTCCTCGATAAATATTGATACGCAAATCAACTTCGCCACCAATAAACTCCGGCTCCTGCAGTCCGGCAGCTTTTACTTTGTCAATAATTCTCGGAATGCCGCTTCCCCAATGCTCGATCAGGTTCATATAAGCAAACGCATGGGCAAGGGCTTCATTTCTGATTTTAGAATAGCCTTCTTTCATACGCTCCATCGTTTGTCCCATTGGCAGCTTTCCTGGAGAAGTGATTTCCAATCGGTTGTCATATACCGCAACCTGTATTGTGCCATGATCCAGATAACTACGATGTACCATAGCATTTATAATCAACTCACGAATGGCATCCGGTGGAATCTCATAAACATCCTGGCGATAAATTCCCACAATGGTAGCACCCAGATGAATATTTCTCAGAACAAACTGAAATGCTTCATCTATCTGCTCCCAAAGCGGACCAGTATATTCTCTACGGTCAACAAATACCGCTTTCGTTGTACCTTTGAACACACCACATTGCGTTGCAACATGAAGTCCACCATTGCCTGTCAAAATAGCAAAGGCATTGGACGGATAATCTTTTCCATCACGTTCAATCAAAACACCCCAGGAACGCAGCTGCTGTCTGCCAACCTCTTTAATGGATGCTTTCTGTTGCTCAGTATGTGCGTTTTTGATTGCCTGCTCCTTCATAGCTTTGCAGAGAGCATCGATATCTTCATCCGTGATATTCAATCCTGTACACAAAGCCTGATCATAGTAGCGGTTACTGCCCTCAAACAACAATTCTTTTATCATATACTCGTCGGCAAGGCGGGTAGTTCCGGCAACACGGACATATACACCGCCATCTCTGCCAAGAGCTTTGATATAATAGGGGCGCTGTCTACCCTCAGAAACCTCTACCACAATAACAGTTTTACCATCAACCGTCTGTAATGTAATGTCCGGGATGATTGCCGGTTCACAGCTGTCTGATACAGCATTTGCAATGGCATCCATTTTCTTGAACACATCTTCTTTGTCAAAGCCGACAACCTCTCTGGTTTTATCGGCAATTCCGAAAATGATTTTTCCTCCGGTTCCATTTGCAAAGGCAACCACAGACTTCATATATTTGATGCTTTTCTCCGGCAGGGTCTCTTTGAACTCCACATTCTTCGATTCTCCTGCAAGAATTTCTTCTATGGTCATTGTAACACCTCGCTTTCTTTGGCAGCTATTGCCACCATTCATATTATAAAATACCCGCAGTTTTCTTATTTACCACTTTGGAAATCAGCTCATTCATCAAGTCGTTCTTAATATCAATCCACGTTTTCGTATTGTCGATAGCGAGCTGACATTTAGATTTCTGCATAATTGTAGTAATAGTCTGACGAACATAATTTTCCATTTCAATGAGTTCTTGCTTTGAGATATTGCTTCCATCACCTTCATGTAAAGATTCTGAGCGATAACGATAAAAGTCCATCATCTTATCATGTATTCCTACAACTTCTGCATCATTCTTTCCAAGCAAAACCGCAATGCGATTGGATAACATTTGTTTTTTACCTAGTTGATTTACCGGCAAAAGTGCCATTTCTAATGCTGTCGTATACTGTTCAAATCCAGTTGGAGCATCTGTCTGTTCCAATCCCCACACAAACTCATCAATAATAGGTTTCATCATGGAATAGATTTGTAATTTATAATCTCTTAAAAACTGATTACAGCGTTCAACATCTTCTGTTGCAAGCATATATTTTCGTTCATCATAAGCATTTCTGGTACTATTCTTGCTCGTATGGTTCTGAGTATTATTTATAAAACCCAACACCTTAAATCTATAATTGAAAAATGTTTGATATAATCCAATGTTCCCGTTTTTATATAAACGCAACAACGAAAATATTTTATGCAAATATTGTACCTCTTGCTCTTGGTAAGCTCCAATTTCATCTTCACATTGGCAAGTCTTATCCGTGATTACAGCACCCGGAACAATCTGGGGACCATCTATCGAAAATACATCTTCTTTTTTTAGGCAGATAAAGTACGAACCGTTTTCATCATGTAAACGTGAGCCTATATACTCAATACATAGTTGATTTTTTCCATTTTCAATTTCTGATTTGAATGGGAAATCATCATAATAGCACTTCTCGATAGTATAACCATTTCCCAATTCAAGATTAAGTATACTTTCATCGCAATACATTATAATCGCTGTAATTTTCACAGTAACATCAATCAAAATGCCACCCCCATTAACGCAAGCCCTTATCCTTCAAATATTGACCAAGACTAAGTTTCTTTTCAACTTTCCAAGCCTCATACCCATTTGTACTTCGCCCCGTCACAAACTGAGCCGCTGTTGAAGGGCTGGTAAACTCACAGTTTTTAAGAATATTACCATTCTCATCCACATACTCTGGATTGTCTCGATATGCTTTAGCGGTTTTCCCACCTCTGATATGATTTGCAAAATCCGGACTTATTTTGCCACCTGCCAGAACAGTAATTATCTTTCCATCATATTCTGCCGTTGCATATGCAACTCCTGTACGCTGTGTAAGTGTAACCATAATTTTCATGATTCTTCGTCTCCTATTTATAATTTTTTAATACTGTATCAAATATTGCATAATTCTTCTTCACACCATCATCCAGATCAATGGAAATCATCTGGTCGGCAAGGTGATGAATCTTTTCCTCGTAAATTCTGATTTCAGTATCCTGCGCCTGCAAGGTATTCAACTTTTTGTTCAACTTTACACGCTCGCCAGTGGAAGCATTGACCATACGCTGTTCCAAATCCGCAATAGCAGTACGATAACGAGCCTGCTGTTCATGCACATAATCGGTACGGATACGGGCAATGGTGTCCGGCTGATAGCGGTGCATATAAATCAGAGCCTTAAATCCATTCTTCTTGCCGCTGTCAAATAGCCAGTAAATCGGGCGTTTCTGATAAATCTTGCAATGATCTTTATAAAAATCATTCAGAAAATAATTCCGAATCACATCTTTCGGCTGACCTTTTCCACCCAGTGCATCGGCAATGAATTTCAGGTTTTCATCCAGAGTATCTGCACCATAAACGGTTTTCACGAACTCCACGAACAAACCAACAATATCATCCTCAAAATATTCATCGTCGCAAATCGGGATAATATTATCCTTATCTGCAGCAAAAGAACTATATTTGCTGTTATCCCATTCTCCACCTGCATAGACAAGACCATCCACATCCAGAGAATAGCGACCAAACATACAGCCAACAGCATAGGAAATGAAAGAGCGAATATCTCTGCCAAGGTCAGCCTCGCGGACAGTAATGTCCTTATCCTCAACCTCCGGTGTCAGTTCATCCTGTAAGCCATAAATGTCAATGAAAATACGGTTCAGTTCTTCTTCATTGACTTTCAACTGATTGAAGCGATCATCACATTCAGCCTGCCACTGGTCAAAGGCTTCCGCAATGGTAGGAACTTTACGAAGTAACGGATGGTGCTGGAAATCCCATGAGGTTTCAAAAGAATCCCAATCCTGCTTTGAAATACTAATGTTATACTGGACTAAGGATTTAACCTGCGGATAAAAATTCATATCTTTGATAAATGGCATATTAAGTATATCTTTGATGTTATTATTCATTGTCGGGTTTATAATTCTTAAAAGTGCTTGTGACACCTTGGAATTTAAAAATCCTGATATGTAATGACCTCTTGTCAAGTACAAGTTAACAGAAATCACCACAAAACTTTATTTAGTTGTCTGAAGGCACCCGGAAAGAGCCTCGGAGTATCAGTTCCCGGCATTGGCCACTCTGATATACGTGGATTGGTTACCGACAGGTCAATGGTCCGCCGTGAGCTCTACCGTCTAATTGCGTGGATCACAGATTTCTCTGTGCCAACATAGATTTATCGCAGATAGCTCGAACCTTGAAATGGCCGAAGCCCTTTCAGGATGTCTTCAGTTGTTACTTTAGTTACTGGCCAGATGTATGTGGCGCAAGCCATCTTACATCTGCTTGATTACCTGCTATAACAGCGGGATGATGATGTCAAGGCTGCGAAGCACCGCTGGCAGCGGCCTGGTCTTGATATCGGCAGCACGATGTTATACCTGTATCAGGTGATATGATCAGTCATCATGCCCCACATGAAACAGGCAAGCTCACGCGCAATCGCTGTTTTAGCTACATTGTGTTTCTTACTTTTTCCAAGAACCATTTTGTAGTATCGGCGTCTTAAGCGTTCATTGGCTTTATCTGCATAAGCAATAACCTGTGGTGAATTACCGGCTTGACGTGATTTCAGTTCCTTTGATTTGAATCCTATCTGACCACGGGCATAGCACTGGGAAGCTTCTGTAAGGAGCATACGCACATGACGATTTCCGGCTTTGGTAATGCCAAGCCTTGTCTGTTCATCACCGCTGGAATCCTCACCCGGTACAAGTCCCAGGTAGGAAGCAAATTTCTGTGCAGAAGCAAAACGCTGAAAATCGCCAACCTCAATCAGAACAGATAATGCGGTGTGAGTCTTGATACCGATGAAACAACAGAGTTTCTTAACCGATTCTCTGTATTCATCCTTGGAGGCAAGCTCCTCAATGCGTTTATCCAACCGTTCAAGCTTATCGCTAAGGGTAGTATAGGTCAGCAGATATTCGTCGAGGATTTCCTTATAAAGTGCCTCAGGCTTTAATGACTTAAGCCATTTGATGTGCGCTGCTGTCCAATGACTGTTTCCATCATAGCGATAGTTGTGGCGAAGACAAAATGCAAGAATCTGCTGCTTGACCTTTTTCAGTGCCAGTTTATGATCATCCCTCATACGGAGGAATTCTTTTGTTTCCTCGTCCGTTGCTGTAGGGATATGAACAGGACTGTAATTATGCTGTGCCAGACATTTGGCAATGATTTCAGCATCACGCCGATCAGTCTTAATTCTTCTTCTGCTGCACTGCTCAAGCATCGTTGTTGGCGCAAGTATCACACAGTTAACATGATGCTCTATTAATTGATGATATAAAGTATAACCGAGGCAACCCGCCTCATAACCGCATATAAAGTTAGCATCGTTTCCGTAGACGGTACGAAGAAACTCCAGATATTTCAGAACATTTTTGTAATCAGCTTCTGTTCTCTGGAAGTGGGAACCTTTCTCTGCATCGATTGTGTACGCACAAAATGTAAAACTTTCTTTGTGTACATCCATTCCTACGTAAACTGTGTTATAATTCATTTGATGACCTCCCTTTGTATGCGGTAATCCCTGTTACCATTGACTTTGACAATCTTTAGTATACAGGTAAATCCACGAACCTACAATGTGGAGGTCATTACATATTGTCTAACACATAATCAATTATAGTTTCATCATTGAACAATATTGTTGCTGCTGCTTTATTAAATGTCAAATTTCTACCAAGTTCTCTTACTCCAAACAAGGGATTCATCGAAACAAGGGTCCATGTGATTCCTCTCCTAAAAAGGATTTCATCTTTGGGGAATCGTGCAATTTTATCTCTTTTATAATGCTGAATCGTGATTGGATCAAACTTTACTACGGTATCAATATTGCCGTACCATCGCCTAAATTCACCTCCTTTAGCGTGTAACGCCCACTTCCTTGATTCAATATCATGAGCATTCACTTCCCACAACAGTTTCAGATACTTGTCATTGTTACCAGTTAAAATTTGTCCATCAGAAAATGCAACTTTCCCCAATAACTCATTGTCATAACAATTAGCAAACTGTTCACTAATCCAATAAGCTATCGGTTCACCTGGTATCTTTTGAAATCGTAGTTGATTAGATATATACCGTTCTTTTCCTTTAATGAAGAGTTCCTCTTTTCCAGTTTGTGTCGTCGGATCAACAAGTCTGCAATATGTACCAAGATAATTGCTCAAAAATGTGTTCCCTATTACAAAGCTGGTTGTTTGTACAATTTCTCCACCAATTTCTTCAAAGGCACGGGCTCCCAAATGTGCCATATTTATAATAGCTTTTTTAGAAATTTTCTTTCTAATATTCTCATAACTTGCAAGGAACATCCAAATTGCCTGACAGCCGTTTTTCTTTGTCATTTGTCCGCAACGTTCAATGAACACAGCAAACAAATCACTCTTACTATCTGGGTAATCCCTTTTAACATAATCAGAGAGCTTTATACTCATACCAGAGCTACCCATATACGGTGGATTCGTCACAACCGTTTCATACTTCTGTGCCAACGCTTCTGCCACCTGTACCAACGGAAGTAATTCTCTCAGTGCCGTATCACGGGACATATTTATATCTTCCGTAATCTCTGCAAATCGGTCATACAGAGCAGACCAGTCCTGCGGTGTGACAGTCAGAATAGAACCATATTCCTTTGCATCATGCAGCTCTTTGATGATGGTGTCCATAACCGCTGTGAGCTTCATATCGCCATTACAGAAATAGTCCACGGCAAATTTATCTACATGATTACTCTCCACGATGGCATACACATGAGGCTGAATACCACGGCTGAAGAAGCGTCGGTCATACTGACGGGCTTTCATCATTACCGCAAAATAAGCCAGCTGTGCCGCACGGTCATCAATATCCAGACCATAAAGATTATTCTCCACAATGCTTGCCACCGCTTCACGAGTGGTATAGCCGTAGGATTCATAAATCTTCATCAGCACATCAAACATATATGCAAGAATATGCCCGGAACCGGAGCATGGGTCAATGACCTTCAGCTGATCCGGTGTCAGTGCGGCGTATTCCTTGCGAATCTCTGCAAGCTGTGTCTGCACTTCCGGCTCCTGCTCGGCTTCTTCCAGATAATAGTGCCATTTGGTATCTTCCGGGTCACGGTTTCCGGCAGCATAGGCAGACTGTTCTTCCTCGGTCGGAAGAAGCTGATCTTTGACATCCAGGTGTCCCTCCAGCCACAGACGACCAAGGCTGTTCTCTACCATATAGCGAACAATCCAGTCCGGTGTGAAAAGCTGGGTTGCTGCAGGGATGTTTTCTTTCGTAATTTTCACATTCTTTTTCAGTGCCGCAAAAACATCATCTTTTTTCTCACTGTTATAATACTGATAAAGCCAGCCGATGATCTGAACAGCATTCTTCCAGTCATCCTCCGGGATCAGCTCGATCATCTGCTGAATGACACTGCCCTCACGGAGCAGATTGTCCGGCAGAAGAAGCTCGGTGTAGTCCGAGAGTCTCTGGAACATTCCCGGCAGAATCTTATTCAGAGCGTTACACTGCACGATCAGTAAATATTTATACAGTTCTTCGGTCTTTTCGGCATCTTTCAGCTCATAGACCTTTTCCATATCCAATCCATCCAAATCCAGATGAATGGCTTCGGTTATAATCTGCGGCTTAAAGTTGTTTTCCTCGTCCGTGAATACACGCACATGGGAAGGAATGTAGCCGTTGACTTCCATGAATCGCAGAGCAGAGAAGCGGTTGAACCAAGTGTAGGCAACCTCCTCCATGACCTGTTTATATCCTTTATCGTTAATCTCGGCAATCAAAGCCTGACGTTGTTTCTTTTCATCAACGGTGAGGACTTTGCCGCCAACACTGTCCGCATTGGCATCCTCAATGTTGTCCTCTGTGATACCGTATTCCACACCTTTCAGGGAAACACGGGCGATCAGCTCTGTTCTTGCCCAGACAGCAAACTTTTTAATCGCATTCTTATCCATAATTTTCTCCATCTTCTATTCGAACAGACAATTTCTTAATATCTTTATCAATATTCTCCATTGATTTTTTCAAATTATCAACACTATTCTTAAACTCATCCACTTCTGAAATATAGTTTAAAAATCCACTATACTCTGAAAAATCGATTGCAATTTTTTCAGTATAAGATTTGTTTTTCCCATACTTACAATATTCGTAACCAATCCTTACTGTTTTTTCTTCAAAATCGTTTATGATATTAAAAACATTTGTATCAAATGAAATAACCCACTTCTGATTTGGAAAAATCACAATACTCGTCGATTCTTTCTTTTTTAATCGTTCCTGCGTTTTCGTTTGCAACTGTTTGGTAAAAGTTTCATTAAACGTCAAACTTTTAACTTCCAATGGAACAGTGCCAACATTTCTCAAAACAATGCACGCCAACGTTGAGCGAACAAGTTCAAACGATATTTGCATATAAGGGCGATTTTTCTCACTTCGTTCCTTGAGCAAAAAGAAAATTGTAACCCATGAAGCAATTAGTGCTAATATTGAAATTACACTATCCCAAGGAAAAGCTGAATTTTGCTGTTCAACTGCGATAACCAGTCTTTCAAGTAATTCTTCCATAGGTACACTCCTTAATTCAGCTTAATTTCGTCGCAATTCTTTAGCAACTGTTTCAGCTGAGAACGAATCTTTTCTACATAATCATCAATGTCCGCATCCGTCTGTAAGGTTTTTGCCTGGAATACAACCTGACGGTTATAGGTACGAACCACCTTCTTCTTTGCTGGAGCATTTTCTTTTCCTGGCTGTGTTGACTGTACCTGCTGCTTCGGTTCAGGCGGAGCCAGAACAAACTCGATATTGCTGACAGTATCATCCTTGTACTGACACATCGGCAAAAACATGGCATCCAAAAGAGCAAGACTCTTTAATTCTGCAATTTTCTCCTTGCACTGGCTGAAATACCGGTCTGATTTCTCAATCAAATGGGTTGCTTTGGGATCTCCGTTTGCGACAGTGTGGGTGGCTTCCATACACTGACGAACCGTTTCCAGAACCTCGGCACGTTTTTCTTCCAGCATCTTGTCATGGGCGGTGCGAACCGTATCCATCAACGGATTCAGTTCACGAATCCGGTTATAATTGAACTTGCTTCCGGTCTGAACCATAGTAATCAAACGAATAGTGTTCAATGCCTTATGTGCTTCTTCATTTTCTGCAATTCGGTCAAGGTCATCGTGCAGAGATTTTTCAAACTGTACTGCCTTGTCAAATATCATTACCTGGGTCTTGAAGAAGTTTTCAATGCCGTTGCTCATGGCTTCTTTGTTATCAAAGAGAGCATCTTCTTTGTTCAACACACGCTCAATTAGGGCAATGTTGTCTTTCTTCTGGGAAAGTACATCATCCATCAGCTGAATAGCAGTCTGTACCAACACACGATCCGGGTATTTATGTCCGTCATAACGGGCATCCAGAGAAACATAGTAATCACGCTGTTCACTGAATTTCTCAGTCACAAAGCGAATCAGACCATCTTCATCATCCGGTACATCCATAACATCGAAATAATCCCGGAGCATTGATTTCACATCACGCATCATCGTTGCGGAAATGGTTTTACGCTTGCTGATAGAAGTCTTACCGATCTCACTCTTTTTACGAAGCATATCCGGCAATTTCGGGTCGTCCGGCTGAATGGTATTGCCTGCATACTTGATGGTTACTTTCTGGGAATAAATCAGCTGTGCCGCAACCGCAGCAATGTCGATTTCTTTCCAGCCATACGGAATCGCACTGTATTTGCTTTGCACATCTGCCATAGAAGTCGGCAGTTTTTTCGCATCCTGCATTTCCAGATATTCTTCCATGGCAGAAGCAGCATCACGGTTCGGTTCCATGCCAGGAAGTGCCATTACCACACCTGTCAGAATCGCAATAATATCTGCATCACTGCCTGCATTATCTGTAATTAGGTCGAGCTTGCTATATACATGAGCAACCAGATATTCAAGCGACTGGTCAATCTTGCTCTTAGCATTTCCAGCTTTGATTTCCAGATGCTCGCCGTCTACATAGAACTGTGCCCCCTCGATAGCATTTTGCAATTCGCTCAAGGCACTCAGCTCATATTTTCCGGCTTCGTCCTGCTGGTCACTGATGATTTTCTGCACAGTTTTTGGAAGCTGGCTTACATTTCTCTGTTTTACATACTTTCGAATCTTCATGGCAGATTCCAGAGATTCATAGTAAAGCGTATCAGCCAGAACCACGATTGCTTCGTTGCCTTTGGATTCTGCCATCAGACGGTAATCTGTTTTTTCAATGGCATCAGTAGCAACGGTCAGGAAGCGTAGACGCATACCTCCTGTTGCCACACCGACAGTAATGCCATCTACCATCTGGTCGAAAGCAAAGTCATATTTTCCATAACGGAACTTCTTAGTTGTGAAAATATCACCGTAAATCATCTGAGCGATACGCTCTACAATAGAAGCGGTATCTACATTGGTATCCCGGATTTCACGCTGAATATCCTGTTCTTCATCCGTCAGGAAGTTATAAGTGTCTCCGGTTCTGCCGATATAGTTCTGGCTCATCAGACGGTCAAGGCATCCACGGACAGTTTCACGCATGATAATCTTATCCACACGAATATCATCTGCCATAAGGATAACGATATTGTCCAGATTGGAAGGAATATCATCAATATACCGAATCAGATACAGAAGTTTCAGTACATCTACATCCTGCTGTTCGATGCCATCACCGTTGTCGGCAGCTTTTTGGCAACGCTCAATTACACGACGAATAGAACCGTCCAGAAAAGTATGTACGGTATCATAAAAGCGGAAGAACGGCACAAGTGCATACTCGTCCTTCTCCTGAATTTTCTGTGCAGCTTCCTGGAAACCGGACAGCATGGAACGCTCACCACCGGACAGGTGCTTGCCGGAATTTCCGTGCTTGCGGATTTCAGCAAATACTTTCTGCATGATGATGAACTGATACGGTACGAATGGAAAGTTCTCTGTAAATTCCCTCGGACCGGAATAGCCTTTAATATCCAGAATAGAGCCGCTGAAGCTGAACAGATTACGCAGAACCGAATCATTCTGCTCATAAACACCTTCCAGGTCTTTGGCTGCTTCCGGTTTCTTTTTCAGAATACGCTTCTGGATAACTTCGTCCACAGAGGAAGAAGATAAACTCAGTCTTGTCTTGAAACGAGCCTGGATACGGGAGAACTCATCAGCACGAACTTTGATGATTTCATCAATCGCTTCCTGTCCAGTGCAGATCACCCAAATCTTGCCTTCGCACTCACTTCCTATTTTTTCAGTCAGAGACTGAAGATTCAACAGCATATCAGTATCTGTGCCAACATACTGACCAACCTCGTCAATCATAAACAGCAGACGGAAGTTTGCCGGTTTAGTATCTACATAGGCTTTCATATCTTCCACAAGTTGTGCGATAGAAATTTCTGTTGCGGTTTTATCATTGAACCATGCCTTGGCATCGTCCTCACTCATATCCAGAACTTCCATCAATGTCGGGATGATGAACTTGCCATTGAAAGCAAAAGCACGGCGCATTTCAAGCCAAGGTTTGCCTTTCTTTTCTTCAAAAACTCTGCGGAACTCCTCGGTTTTTCCCTGTTGGTCAATATAACGCTCCATCATGGCAACTTTCAGATTTTCACCGTAAAATCCCAGATGGTTGTAGAACATCTTTGCAAATACACGAAGTACAGCCGTCTTGTCTTTATTGCTGAAGCCTTCAATATCAATGTTGAAAAGAATGGTTTCCGTCTGCCCCTTCGTGGCACGGTCGATCAGCATAAAAGTTGCCGGATCGTCCTCAAACTTTTTACGAAAACGTTCTACACTCCGAATACCTTTTACCTCTTTATTTTCCAGAAGGTAGGAAAGCATTTTCAGAAAGTGAGATTTACCACTTCCAAAGAAACCGGAAATCCAAACACCCATATCAGCCGTAGGCTGGTCAAAGGCATCTCCATAATAGTTGAAGAAAGTGATGAAGTGTTTCTTCAATTCTCTGGTAATGACATATTCATTTAACTCCTGCTCGATTACATCATCAGCAGCCTGATCTACTTTAATTACACCATTGATTTTGCGGTTGATGTCATCCGCAAACATATCTCGAATCATCATGGCTTTTCCCCCCTTAATCTATGACATTGAATGCCCGGTAATAATCATTTGGTGTCAAACGGTTGAACAGTTTTACATGACGACCATCAAACGCACCCGGATACATAACCAAAATCGGAACATCCGAAAAATACGGTTGCAAGGCTTCCAGTAACGTATGGATTCTCATAAACGGGAACACCTCGCCCACACCTGTCAGCATCAGCACATCCCCCGGTTCGTGTGGCTCATACTGGATTTTATCAATGAACTCTCCATTACCGATTGCGGAGTTAAGCTGCTCCAGAAGATAAGCACTTCCGTCAGCTTCTTCCATATCGGGAATCGCATCTGTGATGTCCATATCATCGCAGATAGAGAGAAATGTTTTATATAAATTGCAAACAATCAAATGGCAATCTAAGGACTGATCTGTTTCCAACTGATTTACAAAATGGCGGACAACCATTTCATTCTCCGGTTCATAACAGAAGATTCTGATATTCACCTCATTGCTGAGTCCTTTGCCTTCCAGAAACTCTGATTCCTGGATCAATGCCCGAACTTTGTCCAGGCGTTCTTTTATTTCACTCATCGGGTTATACCTCCTACACAAAGCAATTAAACGCCGGCAGTATTGCCATATCGCCATTGCTTCTGATAGCATTCTCCAAAACAGGATGCAGCCATACTGGATTCAAATGATCTGCCTTGAGATTATCGAGATATTCTGTTTCGACAAGCACTCTGGCAATAATCTGTTTTAACTTTGTTATCGTACTATCGCTCCAGGAAGCTACGGTATCATTTTGTTCCTGTAAACGCATAAAAAATGTATTCAAATCTATCTTACCAAAAGACGTGTCCCTTAATCTGTACTTCTCACCAATGACTGTCAGCATAAATTCCCAAACCAGTCGGCTCTGCTTCATCAAGGCATAAAGACAAATCTGTTTTGCTACATCCGTTGGCTGTGACGCAATTGCATCAACCAGAGAATCATCTTCCAGTGCATGAAGCCGTTTTATACAAGCTTTTGCCATGCGTGTGATAGATTTTTCCGTTGGATACTGGAAGAGATTTTGCTCTACAATTTCTTTTACAATCTCATCATCGGAATTTCCTTCTACCATTAGCTTTGCGGTAGAACGCATTTCGTAGAAAAGGAACGGCTCTCTGGTCAAAGATGCAATATAAGGATAAAAATGATCCATACTACCGTACCTCCTTACTGTTCCTCTTTTTTATCAGGAACAAATTCCATGATGTCTCCAACATCGCAATTTAACACAGAACAAATTTTCGACACAATATCTGTACTAACATTTTCATCTTTTGATAATCGAGACATAGTTGTTGTACTGACCCCTGTCATTGCACGCAAATCTTTCTTCATCATGTCTTTATCAATCAACAATTTCCACAATTTCTTGTAACTAATTGCCATTTTTTCACCTCAGTCTTATTTGTTTAAATTATTTGTTCACACTGTATTTTTCATCATATCATAGAAATGCGTTTTGAACAATCTGGTATATCTCAAATCACATCTCAATTCTTAGATATCGCATTTCAAAATCATAGATAACATAACCCAAGGTATGTAAAAAATGGGAAGCGTATTGTATCGCTTCCCAATCTTTAATGTTCATCTCTCTACAGATTGTTCTATGTCATTTTTCCCTCAAAATCCTGTAATTCGTGAAATATATTATCTACTATAATACGTTCTCCTTATATTCGATATAACATAAAATATCTATGTCTTTCAAAATTAATTCTTCTATATCCCAGCTTTCTCAAGCGCAGATTATCACATAGTTTCAAACTTGAAGCAATTTTTTCCAAACTTCTTTTCGTATTCTCAAAGTCCTGAAGAACATTTGCTGCAGCCTGTTTACTATGTTTTTCAAATAAGAGATATTGAATAAAATTATCCAAATCATTCTCTGCATCTTTTGACAAAACCACCTCATAAGTCATACTTCTTCCTCATATCATCTATCACAACATCAGCATCACGACATTCACCTTTTTCAGCATGTTGTCTTGACTTCGCCAGTTTGTCTATCATCTGTTCCTCTGTCATTGCCACATATGGATCTGTAACAACCCTTTTTATCTCAAATGGAAATCCATTATTTGCAACTGCCTGGGTAAGAAAAATTCTTATAGCTGTCGTAGTATCTGTTCCAAGATCATGAAATAATTTATCTGATTTTGACTTAAGATCATTGTCTACCCTTACCTGTATTGTGCTTGCCATTCTCATGCACCTCCTAGTATTAATAATATGCAACTTCACCGCTTCTTTATAAATTATAATATTTAATTTATGCCAATTCAATACAAATGTATTGTTTTAGTAGTGATGTTTCATATGCAAACACTATGACATCGGCATCCTTCACATCTTCATATATTTCTATCATGTCATCCTGAATGAGATCATAGTTTCATTTTCACTCTATATATGATAATATGATTACGGTTAGATGTATCTAACCGTATGGGTGGAATTAGAAATTACAACACAATTATTGAACGGAGAAAATGCTATGAAGATAACAAAATGGGATGAACAGGCAGCCGAGGATATCGGCCATGCGTTTGGATATTACGACTACGGGCAAGAAACAGGTATGGGCGTGTTCTACAGCAGCAAAGAGGCAGTGGCAAATTACATAGCCGGCTACGTTCGTATGGCATTTGAGGGACAAATGCTCTACGCGACTAGCGAACGCGGCGAGGGGTATATCGCCTATACCCTGCCGGGACAAAAAATGAATCTCAAAGCTGGCATGGCTATCCTCAAAGCTCTGTTTCGCAATATGAGCCTTAAAGAAATGATCCGCATGGGAAAAGCTCTGTCCAAGGGAGGAAAATCCCTTCAGGATCGAATGAAGAAAGAGAAGAAAGATTTTATATTCGTCGGCATGGTCTGCGTCCGCGAACAATACCAGGGACAGGGATACATGAGGAAAGTTCTTGACATGGCCTTCTCTGAGGGAAACAGGTTGCACGTTCCAGTCATCCTTGAGACTGATGCCAAGTCGAAGTGCGACAAATACATGCATCTCGGCATGGAGCTTGAGGGCGTGCGCTATATGGGCGCTTATGGTAAGATGTACGATCTGATCAAATATCCTAATTAGGGAACAAGGAGCAGCACGCTTTAGCTCGTTGCTGACGCAAATTAAAAATGTCAGATAGATATAAGCTCCAAATCATTGCTCATATTTATCTGACATTTTTAAGTATTTAATGTTTACATTTGGATGGGCGGCGTATCCATCATATCAGGTTCCCGAGGGAGCGCAGGGTGCCTTTCCTGCTTGTCAAATGTATACAATGATGATACCATTGCTTACCGATAAAGTCAAGATATCTTATCTAACCAAATATATTACTACATATCGGCACCAATCTGCCTGACTTTACATATGAATCTATTTTTCCTTTTTTTACATCAAATACTGTAGCAATATAATATTTTGATTCCTTTTCATCTAATTTGATTGAAACAAAAATATTGTCATTATAACATTTAACCAACTCTATATTTCCATTATAACATCCTGCATAGTCTGGATGACTAATTATATCATCTAAACGATCAATGTATTTTGCAGCAACAAAATGCTTTCTTTTAATAAGATGTGTCAACAATCCCTTAGATCTATAAATTGTAAAAGCACTATAATCAAAACCTAATACTGAATTGAGTTTAGTGTTATAATGTGCTACTTTTATTAACTTGTCCTCATTTCGCATATTATATATCTCCCTCTATTCTATATTAAATGTTGAATAAGGCTATTATTTGTTGTATAGTAACCATTGGATATATCTATTTTATATTATCCAATGGTTACTGTCAATATTTAGTCTAGGAGGAATAATAATGTCTGCTAAATTAATTCCAGAACGATTAAAATTTGTGAGAGAAAATATGGGAATTACTATGGCTGAAGCATCCAGGAGACTCAATCTTTCCAAAATAGGATATTGCAGATATGAGTACGGAGAGAGAGTCCCATCTCAGCAAACGCTGGAAATTATTGCTCAATGTTTTAACACATCTGTTGAATATTTGACCGGTCTTTCGGATTCTCCGGCCGCGACACAAATCGTAATTGACAAAAACAAGAATCCTGAGCTCTTTGCCCTTGTTGATTTATGTCAGAACAAGGATACAGAACTCTTACAAAGAATGTTATCATATTGTAACCTGCTAATAAATTCATAGCAGATTTTGATTGATTTTTATATAAACGAAAGGATAGAACAAATGTACCAGATAATGACAGCCGACGAGGCAATGGATCTTATAAATGACGGAGATGTGATCGCACTCAACTCATTTCTCGGCATAGATATTCCAATCGAGCTTCACGAGGCATTATATAAAAGATACCAGAGGACAGGTTCGCCGAAGCACCTCACCGCTATATCAAGCGCGGGCTTTGGCGCGTGGGATGAGAACAAGGCGGCAGAGGGATACATAAGAGACGGCGCAGTTGACAAGATCATCTGTGGACATTTCGGAGCCATGTACAGCACCAAGAAGCTTGTCCTTGAGGACAGATTTGAGGCATACAATCTCCCACTCGGCTGTATCTCACACGCAATTCGTGCACAGGCCGGCGGACTTCCGGGAGCACTCTCCAAGGTCGGTCTCGATATATTTGTCGATCCTAGACTTGAGGGACCGGGAATCAACAACATATCAAAGGATGACTCACTTGTTAAATACGTCGAGCTGGATGGTGAGGAATTCCTCTACTACAAGCTGCCGCTTATCAACGTGGCTATCATCAAGGGAACTGCTGCCGACCGCAAGGGCAACATCTCATTTGAGGATCTGTTTACCGCAGGAGATGCGCTGTCCATCTGTCAGGCTGTAAAGGCAAATGGCGGAAAGGTCATCGTGCAGGTTGACAGACTTGTGGCAAGGCCATCAAGACCTCACAATACCATTATTCCGGGATGTCTGGTTGACGCTATCGTTGAGATACCGCCGGAGCCAAGACACGCATCATACGAATCCCTGACAGGAAGTTTTGAGATTCCATATTCACAGTGGCAGGACTGGGCTGAGATGCTTTCCGGTCGTACCAAGACAAAGAATGTCGTCAATACAAGCGCAGAGATCATTGGAAGAAGGGCCGCTCTGGAATTAAAACCGGACGATATAGTCAACATAGGTGTTGGAATTCCGGAGACTGTATCCAAGTATGCCAGAGAGAACGGTATTCTGGACAAGATAACCCTGACCGTAGAATCCGGAGGTGTAGGCGGATTTCCTGCATCGGGCAAGGTGTTCGGCGCTGTCATTGGCGCGGACTCCATCTATGACATGGCAAACCAGTTTGATCTCTACAACAATGGCGGTCTTGATATCTGTTTCATGGGCGGGATCGAGGTTGACAGGTTCGGGAATGTAAATGCCCACAAGGGTCCTGGCGCATTTGCCGGTGTAGGCGGATTTGCAAATATCACCGCCAAGACAGCAACCGTTGTGTTCTGTCTCACATTTGATACGAAGGGGCTTGCCGTGGAGGACAATGACGGCATCGTGACCATCAAAAACGAGGGAAGCATTCCTAAGTTCGTAAACGATGTCAGAAGCATCAGTTTCTCAGGAAAACGTGCGCTGGCAAACAGGCAGAGGGTTATATACGTCACAGAACGATGCGTATTTGAGCTCACTGAAAAGGGACTTAAGCTCATTGAGGTGTACCCGGGAATTGATCTTGAACATGACATTCTGAACAAGCTTCCTTTCAAGGTTGAGGTGGATGAAAGGCTGCGATAGCTAGAAGGCTGAGAAAAATAAATCCTAATATATTAAAAGGTCGTGAGAAGATCCCTACTCAAAATCTTCCCACGATCTTTTATGTACATCATTTTCTTATCTACATTAACTTTCTCACAATAACTAATGCTTCCCCACCAGCTCCACGCATACTATCTCCGGGAAGTTAAACAGCCTCACCGGAATCACACTGTTGCCAAGGCCTCGGCTGACTATCATCTCGGTGCCATTCATATAATATTCACCTGCTGTATATTTGGGAAGAAATCCCTGATCCGGAGCCACTATCCCGCCGACAAACGGCAGTCTGAACTGTCCGCCGTGGGCATGTCCGGAAAGCACGAGATCAACACCGATGCTGGCATACCTGACAAGGTATTGTGGCTCATGTGCAAGAACGACCGTGAGCTCCTTTTCATCACTAAGCAACGCCTCCAGTGTCCCATCCGCAAGACTTTTATCGTCTAGTCCGACCAGCCTGAACTTCGCATTCCCCCTGGATATCTCCACAACCTGATCATCCAGAATAACCACCCCGGCACCTATAAGCCCATCCATAAGCCCGTCATATTCAGATTTCTCAAGCCAATATTCATGATTGCCTGTGACATAGTATACCGGACATATTTTCACGATCTCATCCACAAATTGGACTGCACGGTCTACATTTGTGTGATTTGAGTCCACAAGATCTCCGGTCAGGACGATCATATCAGGTTCACATTCTCTTATCCTGCCCACCAGTTTCTGGTTATTCTTGCCAAACTTTGCATTGTGCAGATCCGATATCTGGACTATGCGATATCCCTCAAGATCTGCGCCAAGCTGCTCTGCCGCATATGTATAATGTGTGGTTTCAAGGTGTTTGTTCTGAAAATTGCAGAACAATATTATGACAATAACTATGCTCAGAGTAATTGCCAATTTTATATATTTCTGCTTTTTCGTATTTCTACTTTTTTGTTTTTTAGATTTTCCTTTCATTCGCAGCCCCACTTTTATAATGCCATGATCTTCTCATCTCTTATTCGACCTCCGCCAGATCTTCCTCTCCTGGGCCTCCTTTATCAGCATGTCCCGGAAATCAGGATGGGCTATGGATATCAGAGCCTCCGCTCTCTCCCATGTGGATCGTCCTTCAAGGTTTATCACACCGTACTCTGTCGCCAGAAAGTACACCTGACTTCTCGGCGAGGTGATGATATCTCCGTTGAACTGCGGTTTTACCCTGGAATGCTTCACCCCATTCCTGTCGGTGTGTGTGGAACTCATACATATAAACGCCTTGCCGCCACGGGAGCCCGATGCACCGATCAGGAAATCGAGCTGTCCGCCGGTTCCACTGATCTGGCGTGAACCACTGCTCTCCGCCGCAACCTGTCCGTACAGATCCACAGCCACGCAGCTGTTTATGGATACCATATTGTCTATCTGCGATATGACATATGGCCTGTTCACATACTCAAGTGGATATGCGGCGATTCCCGGATTGTCGTCCAGCCACTCATACAGCTCATTTGAACCGATGGCACAGCCAAATACGCCTTTTCCACGATCTATGTTCTTGTATTTATTTGTCAGCTTGCCCGCTTTGTACAGGGCTAGATATGCATCCGAGCAGAGCTCCGTGTGCATGGCAAGATCCTTGAGATCCGACTGAGCCAGCATCTCACCCACCGCATTTGGCATTCCTCCGATACCGAGCTGTAGTGTTGAACCATCCACAATATACGGAATAAGCAGCTCCGCTATCTTCCGGTCAACCTCCCGCGGTGCCTGTGTTTTCACATCTGCAAATGGCTCGTGCTCCCCCTCTACGATCATATCCACATCCGATATGTGAATACACTCGTCATATCCACCGCGTATCTTAGGCATGTGCTCATTCACCTCAACTATCACGATGTCCGCCTTCCTGGCAATAGGGGCAGCCACACCGGTATTCACCGAGAAGTTAAAATAACCATGCTTGTCCATAGGTCCCACCGACACCATGACCACATTTACATGGAGGAAATACTCATAGTAAGCCGCATTATTGTGGAACACCATCGGTATATAATAGCATTTGCCCTCATCGCACAGCTTTCTCTCATACTGCGAACAGTGCCAGCTGTGATACACAAAATGCTCCTGATTGTCATCGCACTCTGCAACCTCTATAGGCCCAGCCATCAGATTACCCCTGATCTTCACATCGTGCAGCTCATCTCTCCGCTTTGCCAATGCCCTGTCAAGTAGTACAGGTTTTCCAAGGGACGATGTGTAATCGACCCAGTCTCCATCCTTGACACACTCCACCGCAGCCTCCGGTGTACGCAGCTTTTCTCTATACATTTGCTGAAAATCGAACATATAAATCCCCCTTTATTAAATAACGTTTCACCGCTTGTCCTCCCTCAACAGCCTCAATCACTATTATCAAATAAATCAAATGCCATTTCAACATTTTTAGAGATATTCTGTGTAAATATCAATGAAAAAGTTTACCAACATTTACAATATTCCAGCCAAAATAGTCATAATATTTTTCCACTTTCACTGGAACAATGCTCATTTACATCTAATTGCAAAACGCAAAAAAGCCCCCCGCATACCTGCACCTTGCAGATACACGGAGGGCTCTACGAATATTAGTCATCTGTTATTAAGTAATCTCGCATTTCTTACATTATTCGATTGCGATGTAATTACTCTTCTCTACATTCTTCTGCTCTTCCTTCTTAGGAATCGACAGTTTCAGTACGCCATGTTCATACTTTGCATGAATGTCTTCCTGAGTAACTCCTTCACCGACATAGAAACTTCTGCTCATGCTGCCGGCATAACGCTCACGCCTGATGTACTTGCCGCTCTTCTTGTCCTTCTCATCCTTATCCAGACCCTTTGCAGCCTCAATTGTCAGGTAACCATCAGCAAGCTGAACCTTTACTTCATCTTTCTTGAATCCTGGGAGATCCATATCTACTTCGTATGAATCGTCTGTCTCACGGACATCGGTCTTCATCATGTTCTTTGCATGCTTGCCATACAGAGCACGCTCGGTAGGTGCTAACGCTTTACTGAACTCCTTGTCAAAATCCCTTCCAAATGGGAAATAGTCATTCATCCAATCATCAAATAAATCTTCTCCAAAAATACTAGGTAACATAAGTCATTTCTCCTTTCAATCTCAAACAAGTGTCGGAAATTGTGGTTTCTTATGAAACCCCAAGGCACTTAGACTTTTTGTTTACTGTTACTTTCAAAATAATTGTCAAGATAAACTTTCGGGATTCTTTCTCTTCTTTCTTATCCCTTTCCTTATCTTTGACTATGTTATACACCTAGTTGTTAGCATTGTCAATAGGTGAGTGCTAATTCTTTTGTGAAGATTTTGTGTCCTATTCCTGTAATAGCCAATCCGCTATTCCGGCACAGTTTCCAGATCTGTTTTGTTATCATAATAAGATTCAACCAGAGCGCAGTCCATGATCAAAACGTAGAATACATTTCCATAATAACGGTTTTCCACTATTCTTCCGTGATCAAGAACAGGAAGATATGTTCCATCTTTTTTTGCAAAATGGAACCTTACATAGTCATTATTTCCACTGGTCTTTGCATCAATCTGTTTCCAGATGCTGGTCTCAACAGAATCCCGTTCGTCTGGATGGACCAGGTTTCTGAATCTATGATCTGTGTAATCCAGAAAATCATCAAAATCCCTGCAGCCAGCAAATTCTATCAGTTCACGATTTGCAAATAAAATATTATCATTTTCAGGATCAGCTATATATATAAGGAAAGCTCCCGGAAGATTCTTTGATACATCCTGAAGTGCAAACCCAAGCTGGCTTCTGTGCTGCATCTTATAAGCTCCTCGATAAGGACTGCAATTATGCTTTCCATGAAGTTTTACCGCATAAAGTGCCATATCCGCGCATCTGATAAGCTCCGAAACATCTTCACAATCTTTTGGATATTCTGCATACCCAAGAGAAATGTAAAATGGATGCTCCCCACCATTATATGTTATATGCCGTGGCTGAAGAGTAAATTGTTCTATTTTCTTTCTTGCCTCTTCCTCTGTTGTGTCAACCAGAATGGCGGAGAACTCATCACCGCCATTTCTGCAAATAATAGAATTATCATTGAAATAGCTCTGTATGTCCTGTGCAAGACTTTTCAGTGCGGCATCTCCAACTACATGACCATACATATCATTTATAAATTTAAAATCATCAATATCCATCTGTATACCCACGCAATGAATATGAAGATCGCCCTGCATAACCTTTTTGAGCTGTTCGTCAAACCCCTTACGATTCAAGAGTCCGGTCAGCGGATCTGTTATCGCCATTTTTTTTAATGTATCTCGATGTCTCTCAATCACAAGGATGACCACCGTTAATCCAGTTAAGAGCAAAATAACACATATTCCCAAAAACAGCTGCGGAAATACATTCCACCCATGACTCCAGCCATCAGCAGGCATTATCTCAAAATCAAATAGACTGCCGCAAAATTCAAACTCAAATGTAATCGGATTCTTCATAATATTGCCGGATGATGATACTATCTCTGTATCATCAGACAAAGGGGAAACTGTCTTTGTCAGGGAGTAATCATAACCGAATTTTGTGAGTGCCTGAATTGATTCTGTAAATATCTCCGGAACACGTATAATTACTATGGTAAATCCCCAAAATACTGGAGAGCCATCTGCCCCCTCCAGATATACAGGATTTCTAATCGCAATGCCCTGCCCCCCCTGTTTTAAATCAAAAGGACCCTGCATCGTGACTATATTTTTATCTCTTCCATAGCGGCATATCTCTCCACGACTTTCATCATGCATCAAATCTATCTTTCCAGCTTCATTCCCTGCCTCCGGATATATATCTGTGACAACACCGTCAGGCGCAATCTGTATGCTCTGAATAAAATCTGCCATCAGATCCCGAGCAACTTTTTGAAAATTGTCAATTTTCCCATTTTCGCTGATTGCTATCTCTTCAAGTGTATCTGTAATTGCAACTCCACGGTTCATGTCATTCTGTAGTCGTTCTGCATATGTTGTGGCATTAAGCGCTGTGACATTCCGTACCTGTTTATAATTTGATCTATATGAATGATATAAAACTACTGTCAAAACCAGACAGCCAACCAGAAAAATGAGAACCGGCAACATAAGCTTTTTGTTATGGTTTTTACGCGAATTCATAGTATGTCATCTCTCCTTATTTTGGATGCTATTTACAAGTTCTCTACAAATTGCACATATTTTATCGCATTCATTCATTTTTGACAAGTCAGCATTCAGGGATGTTTTTTTAGAGGAATAGTATTATAATACAGAAACGAAAAGAGGTAATCGCTATGCAGATAAGTATAATTTTGCTCGGAAAGCTTATTAACTTTTTTATTATGATCCTGCTTGGTTTTATTCTTGTCAACAAAAATATCTTAAAATCATCTGACAGCCGGATATTATCTATCATCGTGGTATACCTGGTGATGCCCTGTGCCATAATTGGTTCATTTGAGATTGATTTTACAAAAGAAAAACTGCAGGGACTGTTATTTTCCGCTGTCATTGCAGTTATTATACATGTTCTGCTGTTGATTTTTATAAATATCGGAAGGAAATTTTTGCACTGGACCCCAGTTGAATGTGCAACTGTCATGTATTCCAACTCGGGAAATATGATTATCCCACTTGTAAGTGCTATTCTGGGTTCCGACTATGTACTGTATTCATGCGCATTTATGTCTGTACAACTGATATTTCTCTGGACACACTGCAGCACAATGCTCTCCGAAAAGCCACACTTGGAATGGAAAAAGATAATATCCAATATAAATGTATTAGCCATAATAGCAGGTCTCCTGCTATTTTTCTGCAAGATAAAACTGCCAGCCGTCATCATTGCCCCGATAAATGACATCGGGAATATGCTTGCACCTCTAAGCATGATAGTAACTGGTATGCTGATGGCTGATTCGCCGATTCTGGCCAGCCTGAAGAATGCAAAACTATACCTTTTCTCTGCCATCAGGCTCGTTATCTGGCCTACTATTTTGCTGCTTATAATGTGTGTAAGTCATGTGTACGAATTTATTCCAGACGGAAGAACCTTACTACTCATAGTATACCTTGCCTCCATCACGCCATCAGCTTCAACAATCACCCAGATGGTTCAGGTATATAACAAAGATGCAACATACTCCAGTCTTTTAAATGTATTTACTACTTTGTTCTGTATCATAACCATGCCTTTGGCTGTCATATTATTTTCATGGCTGATACTTTAATGGGGACGTTTCTTTTGTCATGAGGATTGTCCCTGGAACAGACAAGCAAAAGAGCCCCCCGCATACCTGCACCTTGCAGATACACGGAGGGCTCTACGAATATTAGTCATCTGTTATTAAGTAATCTCGCATTTCTTACATTATTCGATTGCGATGTAATTACTCTTCTCTACATTCTTCTGCTCTTCCTTCTTAGGAATCGACAGTTTCAGTACGCCATGTTCATACTTTGCATGAATGTCTTCCTGAGTAACTCCTTCACCGACATAGAAACTTCTGCTCATGCTGCCGGCATAACGCTCACGCCTGATGTACTTGCCGCTCTTCTTGTCCTTCTCATCCTTATCCAGACCCTTTGCAGCCTCAATTGTCAGGTAACCATCAGCAAGCTGAACCTTTACTTCATCTTTCTTGAATCCTGGGAGATCCATATCTACTTCGTATGAATCGTCTGTCTCACGGACATCGGTCTTCATCATGTTCTTTGCATGCTTGCCATACAGAGCACGCTCGGTAGGTGCTAACGCTTTACTGAACTCCTTGTCAAAATCCCTTCCAAATGGGAAATAGTCATTCATCCAATCATCAAATAAATCTTCTCCAAAAATACTAGGTAACATAAGTCATTTCTCCTTTCAATCTCAAACAAGTGTCGGAAATTGTGGTTTCTTATGAAACCCCAAGGCACTTAGACTTTTTGTTTACTGTTACTTTCAAAATAATTATCAAGATAAACTTTCGGGATTCTTTCTCTTCTTTCTAATCCCTTTCCTTATCTTTGACTATGTTATACACCCAGTTGTTAGCACTGTCAAGAGGTGAGTGCTAATTATTTTGTGAAGATTTTGTGTCCACTCCCAGCCTCAAAGTGGTATTTGGCAATTCCAAGATCTATCTTCGTGCAGATTCCTCTCGGAGCTTTCGCTGTCACCATCTCATCTTTCAGCTCAAACATGAACTTCTGCTGGTTCACCGCTGTCGGTGCCAGACACACCGCCTCCATCCCCTTCGTGAACCAGTCTGTCTCCACATCTGCACTGCTGATTTCTGATATATCTTTGCTCTTGTGTGCAACACCCTGATTCTCACCATACCCAAGGGCAATCACTATCAGCAGTTTCTGTCCTTTGCCTATGACTGCCCTGGTCTTACCATGTGACATTGCAACCCAGCATGTGTTAAGTCCAAGTTCCTGACATCCAAGCACCAGCTTTTCACCGTAGTAGCCGGCCTTTTCCTGGTCGTTCTTCGCGCCAACTATCGCTATATAATTAGAAACATTTGTGAATTTGCCGTAATGCGCCATAAACGAATCAAAACAGTTCGGCTCATCGTAGACCGCCTGCATACTCAGTCCGCTCTCAAAATTTATCTCAGAGATAAGCCTGTCGATCTCCGCACGTTTCTCCTGCTCGATTGGCTTATCCTTATATTGCCGCACACTGTGCCTCTCCCTCATCAACTGTAACATATCCATATGTTGTTCCTCGCTCTCATTCTGATGTCTACGCCGAGTATACCATAGATTGTTTAACGTCTGATTAAAATCAGATTAAAATGTTTTCCGTTTCAAAATCAATATCCTATCGCCCTGCCTTAGCTTACTTATAAAGCAGAATGCACAATCTATCCTTTAATGAATGCATTACAAATAAGACTTTAAAGACTCAAAAACATTCAAATATCCATTTGCATACATATGTACACCATCAATGGTATACTCCGATTTCTGTTCACCATGTTCATCAACAAGGGCTTCATTACAATCAAGATAATGACAACCGTATTTTTCTGCTATTTCTTTTAATCGATGATTACATAATGTAAGATTTTCAGGAGTCCGGAGTTTCATCCATTGAATTGATTGTTCTGTCTGCCATGGCAGGTGAAGATTTGCAGGATAAAACGCCATGATAAAAATTTCCGCATCTGGAATACGGGATTTGACAATTTCCATGATTCTGCAGATATTATCCATTAAATGTGACATCCACTGATTTCCAAATCGTTCCTTTGTAATATCATTAGTACCGATATTGATAAATATCTTTGATGGCTCAAGATCTAAAAGCAATGTATCGATATTATCCAGAAACTCATCTGTATTCAATCCACCAACACCACGATTATATATCACTTGTTCGATACCTTGGCTTCGTGCAATTTCACAGACAGGAAACATTTCCATCAAGGATGATCCTGTAAAAAGAATTTGCCCTTTTAATGCTCCTTGGTTTAAATACCCGAAATTTCGGATTTTCATCCTTTGATTATCATCCATATTATTATTCCTTTCATTTGTCCTGTTGAATCCCGATTTTCTTAATTCTACGGCAATGAGCGTCCCCTGTCTTACTTATACATACCACAGGGACACTCCTCGTGCCAAAAGGAACGTCCCTAAATCTCATACTGTTCAAGCATAGTCGGCGCCATATCCATGAATACAAAAAACTCTTCTGGCAACGTGCAAAGCTCTTGGCTTATAAAATCTTCAGCATTAATATACTTATGATCATTTTCCGGATCGTAACATTTCTCGTGATTCGCAAAAATAACTATTCCCTTAAAACTCTTCTCAATCTCATAAACAGCCTCTCCCGGTACATCATAATTTAGGATAGCGACATGTAATCTATCCTTTGCATCATGACTGTCAGCAATATAAAATTCATCACAAAATGGCAACTTATTCTCGACAGCAAAATTAATTGTATGCTGGAGATATTCCTTTAAAATTTCTCTGTCCAGCTTATACTTAAAGCCCGAAAAAAATTTTTTCATTTTATCAAATAAACCCATATATCAAATCTGTCCCTTCCTATAGTTTCAAAACTCTTCGTCTTCATCCGGTTGAATCTCACAAACAAATTCAATATTTCTTTTGCCGAATACATCTGTCAGATAAGTAATCTCTTCTTCATTCATTGTAAAAAATGACCATTCATTCTCGCTGACAGTTATTTTCTCCTGTTCTGTTGTCGTCACCTCCAAAGTGATAACACTCAAACTCCCCTTCACTGTTTCAAACAGTCTTGTCTTTTGTACCTTTGCCAGATCCAGTGCAGTCAGCTTTCCACCATATACAGATACAAGAAAACTCTTTGTCAAATAAATCCTAAAATCATTAAACCAGAGAGCTTCCGGCTGATTACATTCTTCATCAATCTGCTCTGCCAATGGATGTCTGTATTTTTCAATCGCACGCACCTGTGTTAATACAAGCAAAATTCCAATCAATATTAAGATGCCTCCGATATCCAGATTCACAAAATATCCTTCCTTGAGTATTTTTCCATAGGTAAGCTTCGTCATACGTATAGCAATAAATTTGTGATTGATATACTCACTTACTATTGTTTTTACGTTCTCGTCAATCACAACTTTCGTCATGCCTTCCACTCTTGCCGTACCTTTTTCTTCCACTCTCTGCTTCAAATCTGCAAACTGTTCCGGTTGCATCGCTACAATATAACTTTCCTCTGCCGTTGTTACAAGGTAATATCCTTCATATTTATTTTCCGCCAGTTTCTCCGGTACCCGGATAATATCAATATATGCTGTCTGATTCGCAGGATTGGATTCTTCCTGTAATACCTGTTCAAATGGTCGGACATAATCCATCTTTTTCTTTGTCTGAATCATTCCAAATCCCACCAAAAATATTCCTATCAACAAGAGGATCATTCCAATTGTGCGCCATATTTGATTGAATTTGTATTCTTCTTTTATATGCTTATTCGTATATTTCATGTCATGTCTCCTTCTACACTTGATTTTTCATTCTGACAAACTATGTGGTCGCACAACTTGAATTTATAGATATCCATTATCCGCAACAAAACGCATATTAGACCTATTTAGCATCCAAAACTTGTCCTTAGCACCCTTTTTATAATCAGCTATTTGTTGCTTGTCGGATTCGCTTAATTGTTCCATAAATTCATTTATTCGATACATTACCTTTTCTTCCCCAAGAACATCTACAAGGAAATCAAAAAACACATTGTATTCTTTGAACTTTTCTTCGAGAAGGTACTGGCACGCAGCAGTGAAATCTTTATCAAATCTATCAGACAAATCGACAGCTGTTGTTTGTAGTTCTGTTTCAAAATATTTCATTACCTCATCAAACTTACTTTCATTTGAAATATCATACCAATATTCCTTATTATTTTTAAAACTTTTACTTGCTACAACACTGTATGCTGTTGATGCAGCACCGTATTTTTTGTATGAAACCCGAAAATCAGCATTTATCTCAATATTATTATCATCATTCCATTTTGATGAAAAAAACAAAACTTCAAATACGATCTGACCAATCGTTTTCTTTAATGATCTTCTGCTCTTCAAATACTTATATCCTGTAATCTCCGATAGTTTACTTATAAACAATGCTATTGTATCATTTACTTTCTCGCTCATCATTTCTCCCTTCCTACAACTTCCGATTTACCAATTTCATTAAATAATAAATTTCACGAACTAACTACATTGTCAAAAAATTCATTACAAGATTCACCATTATATCTTTTTCTTCTGGTCTCGACTCTGCAATCATAAGCGTAATCGCAACCAATGTCTGATTCTTCAACCTCCAATGTGCACGCAAGCATCTTTGTTTGAATATCAACGGTTCTTTCAAGCGCTTGCAATCGTTTTTCATTAATAGCATAGCCTTGAATCACATATTGCTTTAAAACAGAATTAGCCCATCTACGAAATGCGATGCCCCGTTTTGAATTAACACGATATCCAACAGATAGTATCATGTCAAGATTATATATCTTAGGTTTTCGTCCTCCGGAACTTTTATCGGAAAAACCGATAGAAGTCTCATCCAACTCGCCTGACGATATAATATTATTGATATGCTCACTTAATGTTGCCTGTTTTACTTCAAACAATTCTACCATTTGTTTCTGCGTCAACCATACAGTTTCTAATTCTGGGCTTAACTCAACTTCAAGATTTATATCACCATCTGTAAATAAAACAATTTCATTTTTCAAAAAATATCACCACCTATTGCTTCAAATAATTAATCGCATCTTCAACAGTCATACATGTAGCACACTACTACAAACACCGAGTTATATGATAATCCAAGTGAACATTAAATACAAATAAGGCAATAATGCCATAATCTCATTGAATACGAACAGCTTGCTTCCAATTTGAATCTTATACTTTGTTCTCGCTTTCTTATAGAAAAACACGCAGCAAATCGTTGTTGCAATAATATGTATTATTCCAATTATCAAAATCAGCCAATGCAATCTTATATTTTGGAACTTATTATCATATCCAGTCAGATCAAACCATATTACAATAAACCATGCAAGTAAGTCATTTACTAAATACGCAATAATATCTATTATTGTAATCGTCGTTCTTTTCATATATCATTCCTCTAAACTTGAAGTTATCTCGCTATCCCCTTCCAATTGTTTACAATAATATCTGCGTTCTTTTCAAGATCCGCAGCTCCATCCAATTCAATTTTTACACACGACATATTTTTCATCCATTCTTTCTGTTCTCTCATATTCGGAGAACCATCTCCTTCATAACTTCGATTATCATTCAAAAATCTCATATGGGCTTCATACATATCTCCACCTTCAAGCACTCTTTCACCAAATCGCTCTATTGCTCTTTTATGGACTCTTTCTATTCGAATATCCGGTGAAACATAAAGAAGTACCATCATTTCAAACATCTCATCAAATGCGTAATGGAACGAACTCATCGAACCAGCCATAACAAAATGTTCATATGGAGCAATATCATTGCTCAGTCTGCTAATCTTTTCATCTCGTGTATACATCTGTGTATATGGACTATCTGTATTCTGTTTCCATATATAATCGTCCACATCAAAATATGGATACCCCAATTTCTGTGCAACAATTTTTCCAAGTGTTGTCTTTCCACTTCCGGATGGACCAATTATCATAATTCCGGTTGGCATATTTATACCTCTTTAGTTAGCAATAAATTCCGATTTAACTTTCCATCAATTTAATTGCTTCATCAACAGATACACATGTAGCAAATCTCTTTGGCCACATCATATCATTGTAATATTTATAGGTTTCTTCTCCAGTCATATAGTCGTTATCAAATGTTGAATTTGCACCTTGTGGAACAATTACTTTATATCCTCTTTCAAAAGCAGATTTCACAGTTGCATCTATACAGAAGTTTGTCTGTAGTCCCACTATCATTAATGTATTATCATCTTTAACATAATCTGTAAAATCTTTATTTCCAAAACAACTATTGATATTTTTTATAAATATCTTTTCCCCTTCCTTGGGAATCACTTGTTCTGCAATTTCGAAGTCTTCATCACCGATTGAAAACCCCGTTCCTGGTCCATCATCATGTTGAAAATAGATAACCTCTATTTGATTATCTCTAGCTGCTTTTATAATTCTTATAGTATCATCAATAAACGTTTCAAAATTAAAAAGTCTACTATCTGTTATTCCTTTTTGTATATCTATTACAAGTAGTTTCATTCCTTTTTCCACAGATTTGCCTCCTCAAATTAAAACTTACTGCACTTTTCCACTAAATTTTAATTCCCTATGGTTTCATACAACCCCAAATTTACAAATTACATACCGCATATAGTGGTATATTTACCATCCATTCCTGATCCATATACTTTAGTGTTGAAAAACGTACAGCTTTCTCAGGATGGAATTTATCGCAATATGCTTTTAGACTCTGCGACCTTATATTCGTTTCTGCCTTTACTTCAATAGGTATAATTGCAGTCTCTTTTTGTATCAGAAAATCCTGTTCAAACGTAGCTTTTTCTGTCCCATAGTAATATGGTGTGTACGGCGTATCTGAAATCAGCTGCTGCAACACATATTGCTCTGTAAGCGCACCCTTAAATTCTATAAAAATATCATTTCCTTCCAATATGGATGTCGCCGGCAACTCACTTAATGCCCCCAGCAATCCGACATCCAGCATAAACAATTTATACGCATTCATGCTTTGATATGCTTTTAGAGGCATATGAGGTTCATTTACACGATTAACTTTATAAATCAGTCCACAATCAAGCAGCCATTGGATTGCTATTTCAAACTCGCTGCTACGAGCCCCCTTTTTTATCTGACCAAAAAAGAATTTTTTGTTTTCTTTTGCCAACTGCATTGGGATAGAATTCCACACCATTCTGATTCTTGGCAGCACCCTGCTTTCAATATGCTTTCCAAAAGCCCCTTCATATTGTCTTAATATATCGCTTTGAATCTGCCTTACTTCTGTATAATCTTTGTCTAGTCGAAAAGCATCAACTACCGCAGGCATTCCTCCCGTGTAATAATAGTTTTTTAACCAGAAAAGGTATTTGTCAGAGAAATTATCAATAATGGAATAGTCCTTTGTTTTTAATTCATCTGCCAGTTTTTTCTCGCCCATAGCATATAAAAACTCTCTAAAGTTAAGCGGATATAGATCCAACAGGTCAACTTTACCAACCGGATACGACACCCCCTCATGAATTGCCACCCCAAGCAGCGAACCAGCAGCTATAATATGGTATTCTGGTGCCTCTTCACAGAAATATTTCAAGGATTCTAAAGCTTTTGGTGTGTTCTGGATCTCATCAAGAATAATCAATGTATTCTCTGGAGTAATTGTTACTCCTGACTCAATATTTAAATTCATTATGATCCGTTCAATATCAAAATCATTTTCAAATACTGCATTCATACGTTGGTTGTTATAAAAAGAAATATATGCTGTTTTCTCATAACAGTTCTTTCCAAATTCCTTCATCAACCAGGTCTTTCCCACCTGTCTGGCTCCCATTATAATTAATGGTTTCCTTTTTTTCTTCTCTTTCCACTGTAACAGATTATCCATTGCAAATCTAAACATTATCACACCGTCCTTTCCCTGATAGTATACCACATTTTTTGTGATCTATTCTACCATTGTTTCAACACTTTTTCCGACCTCATCGGCTTTTGTTTTTGCATTTTTTCGGCTTTGTATCGCTGTGATATCACATTTTTCCATTACTGGTCATAAATTTGTTACGTTTTTTATAGATACGCATGTCGATTCTATCAAAATTAAGAAGAAGTCCGGGTGTTCCCAGACTTCTATCGCACAATATTGCATGATTGTTTTAGAAAATACGTGCATTGTCTTATCTCTGTATTATTTTTAATCTCGTCAGTTTAACAAACTGGAATTTACCTAATAATCTTTTCAAACCGAAACATTCCGTCCGGAAACTGCTCGTCCTGCTTTTCAGCATTCATTTCCGGATTATTGGGGGCTTGGTGATATTTGTTAAAGAACTCTACGATGTGAAAACCACATCTGTTCACATAAAAATGGATGTTCCGCTGCTCGAAATAGGGCGTTACGGTTTCCCAGACTTTCACTTCTGGATATAACTTCTCAACTTCGCACCATGCAGCATACCCGATGCCTTTGCTATGAACTGATGGCGCAATGAAAAGAAGATCCAGGTCGCCTTTTTCACCCTCGACTTTAATCACAACACCGCCTACTTTTTTGCCATCGAGTACGATGCGGTAAGCTTCACCATCGTCAATGGACTGCTCAATCGTTTCTCGTGATATAATCTGTCCATCTTCCTCAAAATGATTATCTCTAAGGCCAAATTCTTCCAGGGCACCGTAATTGAAGGCTTCCTGATTGTCTAAAACAAATTGCTCTCTATCACTGTGTTCAAGGGAGCGCAACTGCACAATAGTAGTCATGTCTTTACTCCTAAAAATTCAAATAAACGCGTGCTTTTATAGCTCGCCTCTCAAACGTGCTTCTATATCAGATGCCGTGTATAACACATCCGTTACAATTACCCTTTCGTCACGGATTGTGTAAAACACTGAATAATTATCGACGAGCATTCTACGCAACTCCATTCTCTTTTCCGGCTCAGAATCCATAATCCTAAATCGTTCTGGGAAAGTGTCTAATGTAAGTATTTCATCAGCAATGCGATTATATTGCTTCATTAATGCCTCTCTCTAAATGCCACAAACGCACTAGCTGCATCCTCAACATTTCCTTTCTCTATATCGGCATATCCTTTTTCTAACTTTTGATGAATCTGTGTAGCAGACATCATATCTGCATTCACTGAATTAGCTGCTTTGGGTAATACAATAGGAAAGGGAATTCCTCCTACTAATGATATTTGTTTTAAATACATATCTATAGCAGTAGCCATTGGTATCCCTAATTGTTCCAATACTCTTTCTGCATTTTCTTTTACATCTGGATTTACTCTTATATTTAATGTTGCTGTTTTTCCCATAGAATACACCTCCATCCTACTTTTATTGTAACGTCTTTTGCGTTACAAGTCAATCTATGAAATATATTTTTGATGCGATAGCTTCACATTGTTTTGATTAACCATTGCATATCTGAGCGTTGTATCTATTTGCTCATGTCCCAGAATTTTCTGTACCTGTTCAATCGGCATACCTTTCTCAATTGCTCTGGTGGCCATAGTCCTTCTGAACTTATGTGGGTGTACCTTTTCTACACCTAACTTCTTCCCCATTTCTCGTAATCGTAACTCCACACCGCTTTCAGTACAAGTGCTATCTACATGCTACGCATTGACTGCTGGAAAGCAGAAAAAACCAAGCTGTCACTCATTACCCGAGTGGCAGCTTGGTTACTTGCTATCCCTGATACCTTATTCTTTCAACCAGCGTTTCCTTTTTCAGATTACTGCTTAAAACGCAGGAAAGTACAATCTGCAACAGACCGACCAAAAAAATCATACTAAAAATTGGTACGATTGGAACATGATAGATATTCATTCCAAATATTCCAATATGTTTTGCATAGGAAAAAAGTGCATAGCCGAGCGGCAGACCAATAATCAAAGCTATACATATGGTACCAACCGTAAACATCAGTCCCTGTAACTGCAGGCATAAATTTAATTGTTTATTTGTCATACCCACAGCCTGTAATATACCATATTCCTGCTTTTTTGTCGTAATATTCATGATCATGGTATTCGCCATATTCATAAACCCGATGAGTCCTACAATAGCCATAAACAGATAACAGCCAAGTTTCATCATGCTGCTTGCAAATTCGGCAGATTGTAACTGCGCATGATAAGTATCCA